>Ga0233438_10000521_pt1 | contig 48743 bp, 49 predicted proteins | sample SI_123_September_FD_182720 | JGI IMG/M metagenome (GOLD analysis project Ga0233438, IMG submission 182720) | Seawater microbial communities from Saanich Inlet, British Columbia, Canada - SI_123_September2016_10_MG | ecosystem: Environmental > Aquatic > Marine > Inlet | place: Canada: British...
AGTTGACTTATTGCATGCAAACACAAAAATCAAGACTGAAACTAATATGGTTTTCGATAAAAATTTGCTCATAAATTATTTCTTAACTCTAACTATATCAGGTACTAAACCAGTATAATCTCCATTATTTCTAATTACATCTCTTACAATTGACGATGAAATGTAACTCTTACCTGAAGAGGTTAGCAGGAACACAGTTTCTATTTCAGATAACTTTCTATTGGTATGTGCGATAGCTTTTTCAAATTCAAAATCAGCAGGATTTCTTAACCCTCTTAAAATGAATTCGGCACTTTGCTCTTTACAAAAATTAACAGTTAGGCCTTGATAAGTTAAAACCTTAATCTTTGGTTCGTCTTTGAAAGCCTCTTCTATAAAACTTTTACGTTCTTCTAAACTGAACATGTATTTTTTATCTGCATTAATACCTATGGCTATTATTAGCTCATCAAAAAGTTTTACTCCTCTTTCTATAATGTCAAAATGACCTAATGTAATAGGATCAAAAGAGCCTGGAAAAACTGCTTTTTTCATAATTTTAGTTTAATGCCATTTGAATAGCGTTTTCAAAAAGTTGTGCTAAAGAAATACCTGCTTCTTTTGCTTGTTGAGGCAAAATACTTTCTTCAGTTAAACCTGGTACTGTGTTAATTTCTAAGAAATAAGGTTCATTATTTACAAAAATATATTCTGCTCTTGTAAAACCAAACATATTTAAAGATTTGTAGACCTTTTTTGCAACTTCCTCTACTCTACTTTGTTGTTCCTCAGATATTCTTGCAGGTGTAATTTCTTTAGATTTACCTTCGTATTTTGCTTCATAATCAAAGAAATCATTCTCTGATACAATTTCAGTAATTGGCAACACTTTTAACTCATTTTTGTATTGAATAACACCTACAGATACTTCTGTACCCTCTAGAAAAGATTCGATTAAAATAGCTGAGTCTTCATTATAGGCTTTTAAAATACCTACAAAAATTTCTTCTTCTGAATAAGCTTTAGAAATACCATAACTAGAACCTGCATTATTAGGTTTTATGAAACAAGGCAAACCTACTTTCTTAATGATCTGATCTGTATCAATTACATCTCCTTGATTTAAGTAAATAGACTTTGCAGTTTTAACACCATATTCTTTTACAACACTTAATGTGTCTCTTTTGTTAAAAGTTAAAGCCATTTGATAAAAAGGAGCAGAAGTATGAGGGATTTTAAGTAATTCTAAATAGGCTAAAATCATTCCGTTTTCTCCAGGACTCCCGTGTATTGCATTAAAAACACAATCAAATTTTATGTGTTCTTTATCTATTATACAAGAAAAATCATCTTTATTGATGTTGTATTCTTTGCCATCATCATCTAAAACCACCCATTTTTCTTTTAAAATATGAATTTTAAATAGATTGTATTTGTTATCATCTAAATTTCTAAAGACAATATTTCCACTTTTAATAGATATGGCAGATTCAGATGAATAGCCTCCCATAATAATAGCAATATTTTTTTTCATTAAATTCTATTATTTAAACAAATTTATCAAAATATAAATAGAAACTGCAACGTTTAGATTTTATATATTTGTAGACCTATTTAAAATCGTATTATGCAAATTTTTCAGTTTATTAAAAGTAAGTTATTTTTTAAACAATTGGTCATTGCACTAGTCGGTTTTATAGCTGTGTTTTTAAGTTTAAAATTTTGGCTAAACACTACTACAAAACATAATCAAAAAATTCAAGTACCTAACTTGAAAAAAATGACAATTGCCGAAGCAGAAAAAAAATTGAAAGAAATAAATTTAGATTATAAAGTTATTGATAGTGCAAGTTATAATCCAATATTTCCGAAAAAATCAGTTATAGAACAGACTCCTATTGGAGGAGACTTCGTTAAAGAAAATAGAAAGATATACTTAACGTTAAACCCTTCTAAATATAGAGACATTACAATTCCAGATTTAAATGGTCGAACAAAAAGACAAGCTATTTCAGAATTGAGAGCAATCGGCTTTATTTTAGGCACATCTTATACCTATGTGAAAGATATTGGCAAAGACGTTGTAAGAGGGTTAAGACACAATAATAAAATTGTAAATCCGAATGATAAATTGCCTAAAAACTCAATTATAGAATTGGTTTTAGGAGACGGAAACAGATAGAAATAAAAAAAGATTTGGAAGAGAACCAAAATTTAGAGTCAGAAAACGACGAATTATATGAACATTATAAATTTGCTGCTGCTGATGGCCAAGAGCCATTGAGAGTTGATAAATTTTTAATGAATTTTATAGAAAACGCAACTAGAAACAAAGTGCAACAAGCTGCAAAAGCAGGTAATGTGTTAGTAAATGATGTTGTAGTAAAATCGAATCATAAAGTTAAACCAAAAGATGTAGTTCGTGTTGTTTTAGCTTATCCACCTGCAGAAAATTTATTGGTTGCAGAAGATATTTCTCTAAATATTATTCATGAAGACGATGCTGTTATTGTTGTAAATAAACCATCAGGTATGGTTGTGCATCCAGGTCATGGAAATTATTCTGGAACTTTAGTAAATGGTTTAATCCATCATATAGAAAATTTACCCACCAACTCTAATGAAAGGCCAGGTTTAGTGCATAGAATTGATAAAGATACGAGTGGTTTATTAGTAGTTGCAAAAACAGAATTTGCGATGGCTCATTTATCGAAACAATTTTTTGATAGAACTACAGAACGTTTATACTATGCCTTAGTTTGGGGAAATATAGATGAAGATGAAGGTAGAATTGAAGGTAATATTGGTAGAAGTTTAAAGAATCGTTTGCAAATGGCTGTTTTTCCTGATGGCGATTTTGGTAAACATGCAGTTACTCACTTTAAAGTTCTAGAACGTTTAACTTATGTAACTTTAGTACAATGTAAGTTAGAGACTGGTAGAACACATCAAATTAGGGCACATTTTAAACATATAGGTCATACATTATTTAATGATGAAAGATATGGAGGAAATGAGATTTTAAAAGGAACTACTTTTACAAAATACAAACAGTTTGTTCAAAATTGTTTTAAAGTTTTACCAAGACAAGCTTTACATGCCAAAACTTTAGGTTTTACTCACCCAACAACAGGAGAATTTTTGCGTTTTAATTCAGAAATACCTAAAGATATTAAAGAGTGTTTAGAAAAATGGAGAACTTATAGTGAGCATTCTAAAGAAGAAATTGAGTAATAAAAACTCTCAATAAATAAAAAACCTATTCTACTTAAGAATAGGTTTATATTTAAAATCTTAGTTTTTAACAACATCCAGAACCTGAAGCACAAGCGTTGTTTTGTATATCTGATATTTTAATCCTAGGCTTTTCTGCTGGAATTCCACAAGAATCTAAAGCCAAACAAGCTGTTAATTTAGAAATTAATAAAAAGTTTTTACCATCAAAATCTAAATTATATTTTCCAATAGTTTCTTTACCTTGATATTCTACTTCAATTTCTAAATCATCTAATTCAAAAATCTTTTCAGATAACTCTATTATGTTTAATAGTTTTTCTGGATGTAATCTGTGGTCATAATCTTGCTCTTCCCATAATTGAAAGTTAATTACAGATTCGGTTCTAACTTTACCTCCACAATCTATAAAGTCTTTTTTTACGCTACCAACTTCAGTAACATGAAAGTGAGGAGCTACTAATTCACCATTTGGCAATAGAAAACCAATAGTTTTTAATTCTTTTAGATGTGTTTTTATTTCTGATAATTTCATGAGTATGAGATTTAAATTTTAGCAAAAATGTATTTCATTTCAGTCGCAATTTGTAAACTTCGTTCTTCATATTTTTCATTTTGCTGATCAGTATTGTCAAACAATTTAGGATCATCATATGTAATAGGTATTCTCTTTTCTGCTCCTGCAATAAATGGGCAATTTCCATCTGCATGAGAACAGGTCATAATTGCAGCAAAACTTGATTTTGGATTAAAATCATCACTATATTTCTTGGAAAAAGCAATTATAGGATGTGAATTTTCATCAAACTTAATAGCATAAACTGGGTTGTTAGTTTCAGATAATTTTTGAATTTCAAATCCTTGTTTTAATAATGTTTCACCAACTTTAGGAAACATAGCTGTTATTTCTGTTCCACCTGAATAAGTAACTACATTTTTTACATCAAAAAAAATTGCCATAGTTTGTGCCCAAATTTGACCTAAATGACTTCTTCTTGAGTTATGTGTACAGATAAAATTAATTCTAATTTCTTTATTCTCAGATTTTTTTTGAGCTAAAAAATCAATTAGAGGTTGTAACAGCTTTTTTCTCTTTACTGATAGTTCATCAACATTAAGATTTTTTATCAGTCCTTCTATTTTAACATTCATTTTATTTTTTTGACGTATTAACAACAACTCCCTTTTGATTTCTTACTTAAGAATGTAACTAACAAATCATTTATTTTTTGCCAGTTTTCTTCATCAATACAATAACAGACACTTGTACCTTCTGTGGTCCCTTTTATTAAACCTATTTTTTTTAACTCTTTTAAATGTTGTGAGATTGTTGATTGGGCTAACCCAATATCGTTAACCAAATCTCCACAAACACACTCCTCTAATTTTATTAAGTGTTCTAAAATAGCTACACGTGCAGGGTGACCAATAACTTTTGCGATTAAAGCAATTTTATTTTGTTCTTCTGTAAATATTTCTGATTTTGTTAAACCCACGTTAATTTATTTATTGCAATATTACGATTAAGTAATTAAATAAATAAAGAATTCTATTTATTATTTAAATCAAACATATATCCAACAGAAAGATTAAAGAAACCTGTTGTAAATAAATCAGTTTCATTAGATAATGCCTTAGGTAAATTCAAATTGTAGCCCAATTCAAAATCCCAAGAGTTGGTTGTATATGAAATTGGAAAAGTGATTTGAGTATTTAATAAATCGAAAACATTTTGAGTTGTAGTTTTAATTGTTGGTCCTGTTAGACTTCTAACAATGTTTTGAAATGTGATGCTTTGATTAGCGATTATGAAACTAATATTGGGACTAAAACGAATCGCAAAATTAATGGCTCTTTTTAAAGTGAAGTTCGCAAAACTATTAGATATAATTTGGTAAGATTTATCTGTACCAAACAAATATGAACCTGCAATAGTAGTTCCTAATGTTCGTTTTTTATTTCTGATACCCAAACTAACATCTAAAGAATTTGTAAAAAAAACATATCCATCAGCATAAAAAAAGTGAGTATATCCTAAATTATAAATGATGTTTTTTTGTTTTCCTAATGTATTAAAGTAACCCAGAGATACACTTGTAAAATCCCAACTTGGGTCAAAATTTTGATAATAAATTCCAGAAATACTTGCATTAAATCCTGAAGAATGATAATACGAAACTTGTGGAATTATATTAAATTGATCTGTACCAGAATCTCGTCCAGAAAAATAGGTATTGCTATTGTAAGAAACAGAGGTATATAAAAAATTATAAGAAAAATCACTTTCCAATAATTCATCTAAAAATTGTTGGTTATTAAAAAAAAGTTCATCTATTAAACCATCTATATCATCTAAACTATCATCTTGTGCGAAAGCACAAAAAGGAGTTGCTATTGAAAACAATAGCAACCCTAAAACATTTAATGTTTTTTTTAGTCCTTGATATAAATCAATCATGAATATTTAAAAACTAATTTCTCCTATTTCGTTTTTTCTTTCCTCCATTTGCATTATTTACTCTTGGACCATAATTTAATTCTCCTATGTCTTTAGAATTTCTAATTTTATCAATTCGTTGTTTCAACATTTTTCTTTGCTCACCAGTTAACGTTTTTCTAAAATTTTCTCTGGATTTACGTAAACGAACTTGTTGGTTTTGAACCATACTTTTTTGATCTCTAGAGAAAGTGGCTAACAACTGTTTTCTTATTTCAGTTTTAGAAATAGTTTTATCTCTTAAAATAGCTAACTGTTCTTTAGTTAATAAGGCTTTAAAAGCTTCACGATTTGCTTTCATTACTTCTCTCTCTTTCTGCAACAAATCGATTTGCTTTTTTGTCAACTCTTTTTTAATCAAATTATAATTAGAATCCTGAGCCAAAATTGTTGTATGAAAAAGCATCAAACCTATAAAGTTAACTATGAATATGATGTTTTTTAATTTCATTTTTTTTGTTTTATAATATTTCAAATCTAGAAATGATATTGCTCTTTAAAATCTAAAGTATAAAATTACAAATTAATTTGAACAACTTTCTTTAGCAGCATCATATTCAGTCTGATCATTAATAGTTGCAGTAGTTTTATCTCTGTATTGAATATCTACAGGGAAATTTAAAGCTGGTTTTACAGTAGCATCTGGATTTTGTTTTCTCCATCTTCTTAGCTTTTTAAAATCACCTCTTTTAGCAACTTCAATTACGCTTCTATCTTCCATTGTAAAACTCACAGGTAATACTAATTTAAAACATTTTCTTTTGTCTTTTCCTTTTTTACAAGATTTTTTAACTGCTTTTAATTCTTCAACATCAATTAAAGTTTGTATAAAACCATCTTCTTTTAATGTAACATCAACAGGAAAAACTAATTCTGGTCTTTCTTTAACATCAGGATTTTCTTCATACCAAGTTTTAATTAAATTCCAATCTTCTTTACTGTTTAATGTAATTGAAGAATTATCAGCCATTATAAAATCGATAGGAAAAACAAACTCAAAACACTTTTTTCTTCTTCTTGTTCTTTTTTCGCTAGTGTCATTCAACTGTCTTCCACGTGTTGAGAAAAAGACATCACTATCAATCTCTTCTTTAGAGGCATCATCAGTTCCAATAGATACTTTAAACCCTAATCCTGCTGCTAATTCTACTTTTTGAATGTAGCTATCTGCCAATTCTCCATTAAATGTTGATGAAGTTGCTGATGGTAAATGAGTAGATTCTACAGTAGTTTTAGATGCACTTTCAATTTTTTCTATTAAAGTAGTATCATCAGTAACTTCTTCACCTTCAGAATCTGAACAAGATGTAAATAATAAAGCTGATAAAATAAATGCAGTAATTTTAAAAAATAAAATACTCGATTTTAAAATGTTGTCTTTTGAAATTGTAGTTTTCACGATATGTAAATTTTAATTATTAATTGTTTCTATTTACTTAGAACCAACATTTTTAAAATAGTTTGAAATTTTTTTATTTTTTTTTACAAAATAATTGTTTTTAGGAGTTCATCATCAATATAATTATCTAATAATGAATCCTCTACAATTAATGAATTTAAAATTAAATTATCCATTTTTTGTTCAGAAAGTTCTGCTTTTACCACAACTTCATGAAATAAAGTGGCATCTGCAAAGGCATCTACTTCAGAATCCTCTATTAATAAGGAGTTAATTAAAACATCATCTGGAAAAGCTAGAGCATCTATATTAAGGTTATTGATATCATCTTGATTATTCGAATTTTGCAACCAAACAGTAAGGCTTAATATAAATACTAATGATGCAGCAGCAATATATTTAAATTGAGGACGCATATAAAAAACCAATTGTTTTTTAGGCTTTTGCTCTTCTTTAATTTTATCTAAAATTGATAATTTTGATTTTGCAAAATAGCCCTCAGGAATGGTTGTTCCTAAATTGTCTTTATGATGTTGATTGATGTCAGCAGCAATATCTTGTAAAAATTGAGTTTCCTCACTTTCTGATTTTATTTTGTTTAAAATAGAAAGTTTTGATTTCGCAAAATAACCTTCAGGAATACCTGTTCCTAAATAGTCTTTGTGACGTTTAGAAATATCACCTTGCAAACCTTCTTTTAGAAAGTTGTTCTTGTTGATATTTTCTTCTTGATTTTCCATAATGTACTAGTTAGACCCAACTCACTTGAAATAGTTTGGATTTATAACAATATTTTTTGTTCGATGATTTTAACGGCTGAGTAATACGTAGATTTTAATGTGCTTTCTGATATCTCTAAAATTTCTGATATCTGCCGAAAACTCAAATCATCGAAATATTTCATCTGAAATACTCGTTTTTGCTTCTCTTTAAAACCGTCTATAATTGTGTTTAATTTTCTTTGGATTTCATCTCCATCAAAATATTCATCTTCAAATAAAACTTCTAAATTTGATTCAGAAACTTCATCAATATTTGCATAGCTTTTCTTGTTATTTTTTTCTAAAAAACGATTGGATTCATTATAGGCTATTCTATACATCCAAGTATGTAAGGTACTCTTTTCTTGAAATTTAGCAATGCTTTTGTAAATTCTGATGAAGGTATTTTGCAGCACATCATCAGCGTTTTCGTGTGTGGTTACAATCTTTCTGATATGCCAATACAAACGTTCTTGATAGACGTCAAGCAACTCACTAAAAGCTTTATTTTTTAGTGTAGGATTTTTCAACTTTTTTACGAGTTCAGCGTCTTTATTCAAGTTACTTTGGTTGATTACTATTCTTTCGACCCAAGATAAAAAAAATAGTTTGATTAATTAGAAAAAACAATTAAAACTGTAACGACTATCAATTTTACAAATAGTTTTATCAAATTTTAATTGATGCCATTTTTTGAGAAACATCATAATGATTTGTACTTTTACAATCACACAATTAAACGTTTTAACAATTACACGTTGTAAAATATGAAAATCATTATATCTCCAGCAAAATCTTTAGATTTCGAAAGCAAAGTACCAACAAGTTTGCATACACAACCTCGTTTTTTAGAACAATCTGAAGAATTAAGTAAAAAACTAAAAACACTTTCTAGAAAAAAACTTTCTGATTTAATGTCTATATCAAATGATTTAGCTACACTAAATTATCAAAGAAATCAAGAATGGCAAACTCCATTTACAGTAGAAAATTCTAAACAAGCTATATATGCTTTTACTGGAGCTGTTTTTCAAGGTATTGATGTAAATACTATCGAAGAAAAAAATATTAGTATACTACAAGATAAACTTAGAATACTTTCAGGCCTTTATGGTGTCTTAAAACCTTTAGATTTAATTCAGCCTTATCGTTTAGAAATGGGAACAAAACTTAAAATTGGCAGAAAAGATAATCTATATAAGTTTTGGGACGATACTTTGGCTAAGTCCTTAAACAATGAGCTAGAAGAAAATGAATTATTAATAAATCTAGCAAGTTCAGAATACTTTAAAGTAATTCACAAAAAAACACTTAAAGTACCTATGATTACTCCTGTATTTAAAGATTTTAAAAATGGACAGTATAAAACGATTATGACCTATGCAAAAAAAGCGCGTGGTCTTATGGTTCGCTACATTATAAATCATAAAATAAATACTCTACAAGAACTAAAAGGATTTAATGTGGAAAATTATAGATTTTCTGAAGCATTATCTTCTCAATACGAATTGGTTTTTACTCGCTAGATTTCATTACAGACATTACCCACATATGAGGTGCTGTAACTGCAAATAAAACAGCAAATAAGCTAGAAGAAAAAAGCTTTAAGTTTGGTGTAAAAAAATATAATAAAAACATTCCTAAAGCACTTACGACCCAAAATAGTAATGCCTTTTTTACAAATTGTAAAACTGTAAGCTTAGTAACTTTTCCAGATATAAATAAAACTTGATGGAGTATTGAAGGTAGTGAATGCCACAAAATAAAATAAATGGCAAAACCAAATATTAAAGAAGTTGTCTTAAACACTAAAAATAAAAACATTAGGTATAAAATTTCTTTAAAAATAACTTTTAAAGGCAAACAATTTTTAAGAGCATAATATACGTTAAGCAATAAAAACAAAAGTATACTTATTAGGAGTACTATTTCAATTATATTCAAAGGAATAGAGACACCAACAAGATCTATCATAATACTTTTTAATTGATCCTTAGAATTATAAAAGAGCATTCCAAATACAATAAGTCCATAAATAAAATAATAGAAATTATTTAAAAAACTATCTTGTTTTATTTCTTCTGAAAAATGTTCCTCACCAAAATGAAATGCACTAATTGCAATAAACATAATTATAGCCAAATAAGGGTTTAAAAAGAACAAAAAAACACATAAAGCAATTAAAATTAGGTAAATAAATAAATTTTTAGAAAATTTTTTTTGGTTTGTAAAATCTTTCTTAGAAAGTATTAACAAATCATTAGCACCATGCAGTATACCTATTGTTATCACTAGAAAAAAGGCTATTGAATCCTCTACAATTTCTCCAAATTGAATACCGAACCAAAACAGTAAAAATGTAAAAAAAATCATAAAATTCTGATAATATGTAAAAATTTCATCTCTCATATTGTAAATATATTAATTTTATATTGTATGTTTGATACGACTTTTTAAAAAAAAGTTAAACAAAATAAATACTAACTTAATTATTTTTTATGAATTATTTAAATTTAATTGCAATGGCTGTCCCTACAGATGGGACAGGATTTACTTTCTGGCTTGGAGCAATGGCTATGATGGCAGCATCTGTGTTTTTCTTCCTTTCAATGAACAGTGTTGATGCTAAATGGAGAACATCTCTTTTAGTATCAGGATTAATTACATTTATAGCAGCAGTTCACTACATGTACATGAGAGACGCTCATGCAAGTGGGGACTCTACTACAGTATTTAGATATGTAGATTGGATTTTAACAGTACCTCTAATGTGTGTTGAATTTTATTTAATACTCAAAGTAGCTGGTGCAACTAAATCTCATATGTGGAAACTAATCGCATTTTCAACCATTATGCTAGTTACCGGATTCTTTGGTGAGTCTGGATGGGATGGTGGATTATTAAACGCATCTGTGTGGGGATTACTTTCTGGACTTGCTTATTTTTATATAGCATACGAAGTTTGGTTTGGAAGCCTTAAGAAATTAGCTGAAGCTGCTGGCGGAAACGTATTAAAAGCACACAAAACATTATGTTGGTTCCTACTTGTTGGTTGGGCAATTTATCCATTAGGATATATGGCTGGTACTGATGGATGGTACAATGGCATTGAGAATGTTCTTCCTTCTATGGAAGTTATTTATAACATTGGAGATGCAATTAATAAAATTGGATTTGGTCTAGTTGTATATTCATTAGCTGTGAGCAAAGACTAATTATATTTTAATTTCTTATTATAAAATCCCAAATAGTATAACTATTTGGGATTTTTTTTAACAATCTGCCATTCTAACGGTAACTGCTAAACCTCCTTCTGAAGTTTCTTTATAGTTCTTATTCATATCCTTAGCAGTCTCCCACATCGTATCTACTACTTTATCTAAATGCACTAAAGATTCTTTTGGATTGGTTTCTAAAGCTATTTCTGCAGCGTGAATAGCCTTTATTGCACCCATAGAATTCCTTTCTATACATGGTACTTGTACAAGACCCCCAATAGGATCACAAGTTAAACCTAAATGATGTTCCATTGCAATTTCTGCAGCACACAAAGATTGTGCTGGAGTACCTCCTAACAATTCCGTTAAAGCTGCTGCTGCCATTGCAGAAGAAACTCCTATTTCGGCTTGACAACCGCCCATTGCAGCAGAGATAGTAGCATTTTTTTTAAAAATACTACCAATTTCTCCGGCTACTAGAAGAAATTTTTTAATATGTTGAAAATCTGCATTGTGATTTTCTATCACTAAATAATACATTAAAACAGCTGGAATTACTCCTGCACTTCCATTTGTAGGTGCTGTTACTACTCTACCTAAAGAAGCATTTACCTCGTTTACAGACAATGCAAAACAACTTACCCATTTTAGTATATCTCTAAATTTAACTTCAGAACTTCTAACCGCAGTAATCCATTCTTGTGGATTTGAATATTTTGCCTCTTTTATCAACTTTTGATGCGTACCAAATGCTCTTCTTTTTACATTTAAACCACCTGGTAAATTCCCTTCTGAATGACACCCAATATACATACATTCTAGCATGGTATCCCAAATTCTACCTAACTCAAAATCAATCTCAGAAGAAGTCTTTAACTCCAATTCATTTTTTTGAACAATATCAGAGATCAATAATTGATCTCTTTCACAAAATTCTTCTAACTGAATAGCTCTATTTATTGGATATGGAAAATTTTTTTTATTAATCTCTATTTCATCTTCTAGAGTATCATTTTCCTGAACTATAAAACCACCTCCAATAGAATAATAGGTTTCCGAAGAAATTTCTTTACCCTCAAAATAACCTCTAAATATAATACCATTGGCATGAAATGGTAAAAAAACCCTATTAAATTGTATAGAATTCTTAAAAAAATGGATTCTTTTGCCACCTTTAAATAAAATTTCTTCCTGTGTATTAATTCGATCCACAATAATAAAAATATCTTCTACAGGAATATATTCAGGATCAGCTTCACTTAATCCTAATAGAATTGCCAAGTCAGTAGCGTGGCCTTTACCTGTTAAAGATAAAGAGCCATATAAGTCTATTTTAATCTCATCAAATTTTTCAAATAATTCCTGTTTCTTTACTTTTTGTATCCAAGTTTGTGCTGCTTTCCAAGGACCTAAAGTGTGCGAGCTAGATGGCCCTACACCAATCTTTAGCATATCGAAAACACTTATAAATTGTGACATTCCTAAATATTTTAATATATTTTATGGTAAATGTAAAAAATATAGCGTAATAAGCTATATTTTTTTGAAATTATTAAAATAAATTTAATTATAAATTATAAACTGATTCTTTGTTAAACTTTTTTACAAGCATATAATAAACTACAGCCCGATATTTTTTTCGCTCAGATTTTCCAATTCTTTCCATTACATCATCGATACCAGCATCTAATAATAATGGATCAGACAAACCAAGTTTTTTAATTAAGAAATTATTTTTTACTGTAGCCAATTCTTTGCCATCTGACCCAGATACAGTTTCTGCATCTGCTTTGTAAATAGATGGTCCCAAACCTTTTGTAACAGCGGTTAACAATTCTAGATTTGCGTTTATGTTCCTGTCATCCATAAATTTCTTGTACATCGTAACTTTTTCGTGTAGTTTACTCATATTTTTTATAATAAAGGGTTAATAAATACTGAGGGAAGTATTCAAACATAATAAATTAAAAATAAACTAATTATTGATTTTTTTAAAAAAACTTTTTAAACTGTGTCATCTTGTCATAATGTAATAAAAAAACTGACAATTTCTAGACAAACTATAGTTGGCATAACCTTTGACTAATTGAAAGTGTAAACATTGAAAATAATATAATAAAAAAAATAATTATGAGTAAAATTATAGGGATTGACTTAGGAACAACAAATTCATGTGTTTCTGTTATGGAAGGTAATGAACCTGTTGTAATTCCTAATGCTGAAGGAAAAAGAACAACTCCATCTATTGTAGCTTTTGTTGAAGGTGGTGAACGTAAAATTGGTGATCCTGCAAAAAGACAAGCAGTAACAAACCCAACAAAAACTGTTTATTCAATAAAACGTTTTATGGGCAACAAGTTCTCTGACTCATCAAAAGAAGTTAAAAGAGTACCTTATAAAGTAATAAAAGGTGACAATGACACACCAAGAGTAGATATTGATGGTCGTTTATACACTCCTCAAGAAATTTCTGCAATGGTATTACAGAAAATGAAAAAAACTGCTGAAGATTATTTAGGAGCAGATGTAACTCAAGCTGTAATTACAGTACCTGCATATTTTAACGATGCACAAAGACAAGCTACTAAAGAAGCTGGTGAAATTGCTGGTTTAAAAGTAGAAAGAATCATCAATGAGCCAACTGCTGCTGCATTAGCTTATGGTATGGATAAAGCAAATGACGATAAAAAAATTGTTGTTTTTGACTTTGGTGGTGGTACTCATGACGTATCTATATTAGAATTAGGAGATGGTGTCTTTGAAGTATTAGCTACAGACGGTGATACTCACTTAGGTGGAGATGATGTTGACGCTAAAATTATCGATTGGTTAGCTGCAGAATTTAAAGCTGATGAAAACATGGATTTAACTACAGATCCAATGGCTTTACAGCGTTTAAAAGAAGCTGCAGAAAAAGCGAAGATTGAATTATCTTCTTCTGCTTCAACAGAGATTAACTTACCTTATATTACTGCAACTGCAAGCGGTCCTAAACACTTAGTTAGAACTTTAAGCAAATCTAAATTTGAACAATTAATAGACGATTTAATAAAAAGAACCATTGAGCCATGTAAAACTGCATTAAAAAATGCTGATTTATCAACTTCTGAAATAGATGAAATTATTTTAGTAGGTGGTTCTACAAGAATACCAGCTATTCAAGAAGCTGTAGAAAAATTCTTTGGAAAAGCACCAAGTAAAGGAGTTAACCCAGATGAGGTTGTTTCTTTAGGAGCTGCAATTCAAGGTGGAGTTTTATCTGGAGATGTAAAAGATGTATTGTTATTAGATGTAACACCTTTATCTTTAGGTATTGAAACAATGGGGAATGTATTCACCAAATTAATTGATGCAAACACAACCATTCCAACAAAGAAATCTCAAGTATTCTCAACTGCTGTAGATAATCAGCCATCTGTAGAAATTCATGTTTTACAAGGTGAAAGAGCAATGGCTGCAGATAACAATACAATTGGTCGTTTTCATTTAGATGGATTACCACCAGCACAAAGAGGTGTACCACAAATTGAGGTAACTTTTGATATTGATGCAAATGGTATTATTAAAGTATCTGCTTTAGATAAAGGAACCAACAAATCTCATGAAATTAGAATTGAAGCTTCATCAGGATTATCTGAAGAAGAAATCGAAAAAATGAGACAAGAAGCAGAAGCAAATGCTGATGCCGATAAAGTTGCAAAAGAAACTGCAGAAAAAATTAATGGAGCTGACTCTATGATTTTTCAAACTGAAAAACAACTAAAAGAGTTTGGTGATAAATTATCTGCGGATAAAAAAGACCCAATTGAAGCTGCTTTAGTTGAGTTAAAAGCTGCTCATGAATCTAAAGATCTTGCACAAATTGATGCTGCAATGGAAAAGATTAATGAAGCTTGGAAAGTTGCCTCTGAAGAAATGTATGCTGCTCAAGGTGGTGCAGAAGGTGCTGCTGGTGCAGAAGCTCAAGGTCAGCCAGATGCAAGTGCAGATCAAGGAGATAATGTAGAGGATGTGGATTTTGAAGAAGTAAAATAGGCAATCCTTCTAAATATAAATATTTAGAGTCTTTATAAATGTAAAACGCAATCATTAACTTGGTTGCGTTTTTTATATACAAATACCTATCATTTTATATCTTTGGCCTAATGAAAAATCTATATTTACTAGTTACTATTTTATTTCTCATCTGCTCTTGTGCAAACAAAAAGGAATCTGATTTTAAAATTGGAATTATTTCTGATTGTCAATATTGTAATTGTGAAATAAAGTGGGATAGATATTATAAAAAATCTCCTAAAAGATTAAAAGAAGCTGTAAAAGAATTAAATAAAGACTCTTTACAATACACTATTCACTTGGGTGATTTTATTGATAAAAACATTAAAAGTTTAGATAGTATTCTACCAACTTGGAAGACTCTAAAATCAGAAAGTTTTCACGTTTTAGGTAATCATGATTTTGAAGTAGAAGAAAATCAAAAAGAGCAAGTAATTAAAAAACTAAATCTAGAAAAAAGATACTATAGTTTTGTGAGAAACAATTGGAGATTTATAGTTTTAGACGGAAATGATTTAAGTTTTTATGGCGCAATTACAGCTGATAAAAAACAACAGACAGATTCATTATTTAATTCTTTAAAAGATTTAAACCTTCCTTATATAAAAAGATGGAATGGAGGCTTAAGTAATACTCAAATAAACTGGTTAAAATCTGAATTAGAGGAAGCTCGGCAAGAAAAACAACTAGTGGGCTTTTACTGTCACTTTCCTATTTATCCAATAGACCAGCATAACATTTGGAATAGAAACCAATTTCTAAAGGTTATTAAGCCTTATAAAAATGTAAAATTCTTTTTTAATGGACACAATCATACAGGTGCTTATAAATATATAGATAACATACATTATTTAACTTTTAAAGGTATGGTTGATACTAAAAAAACCTCAGCCTTTGCTAAAGCTAAATTTACAAAAGACACCATTTTTATCAAAGGATATGAACGTGAACCTTCTAGAAAATTAGTAATTCAATAAATGTCTAGCATTAAAAAGTACAATCTATCTAACTTTTTCAAACATACCTTTTGTGAGTTTAAAGAAGTGAATGACTTTAATTTTACTGATAATAAATACTATAAAAGTAAATCTAATAGTAAATACTATTATACAGAAGAAGGTGTTTATAGAAAATCTAATCATTGGGGAAGAGTAGCGAATTGTAGGTGGAGATTGATAACTATAAATAGCTATAAAAACCAAAAAGAAGTTACTGGTTTTGCAAAATGGACAGATTTTATTTCTATAAAATCTGTAGAAAAACAATTTGTCATTAAAGTAGATTACACAACAAATCGTGCTAAAGTAATTTTAAAAGATAAGGAAACTAAAGCTAGTTTATTTAATTATGCCGAAGCACAACAAAAGTTAAAAGAAATCAATAAACTTTTAAAAAATGATAGTTGGACGTATTACTACAATTATGACTCTATTTTTTTAAAAAGTAAAATCGTTGAAATGATAATTAATTCAGATGAAAGTCTAACTAAAATTAAAGCATCTTTTAACGAAACATTAAAATAAATATAATTGCACTATTTTTAGACAATAATCACTAAAAAAAATAAAATGAAACACCTTTTATCTTTCTGTTTTGCAACCTACTGCTATATTATAGCAGTAAATTCACAAGAAGCTAAGTTTGATTTATCTATAGAAATTTCGGGTATAAAAACAAATACAGGTAAAGTATATTTAGCGTTGTTCAATAATTCTAATGATTTTTTAAAGAAGAAAAAAGAATTTATTGGTAAAAAGGCAGAAGTAAAAAATGGAAAATCTATAGTCTATTTCAAAAATATAAGAAAAGGTGAATATGCTGCCTCTATTTTTTATGACGAAAATAACAATGGCAAAATGGATACTAAATTATTTGGAGTTCCAAAAGAACCTTATGGGTTTTCTAATAATGCAAAAGGATTTATGGGACCACCATCATTCGAGGAAGCAAAATTCACATTAGCTTCTAATAAGACAATTAAAATACTTTTAAAATAAAGATTAATAATACGAAAAGGTAGTAGTTAGCTAATGCATAATTTTTTGAATCAATTTTTCCTTTGCTTGAATATCATCTCCAAAAATCCATTGTAAGACATTGTCTTCCCAAATCTCGTTTTTCTCAGTCTCTGATATTAAATCTTTTTCTATAGCTAAATCTAAAATTTTACCTGGATAAGAAGATTGTTTATCACTCTCCATTTCTCCTAAAGGATAAGGATCATCTAACCCCATTAACACTTGACTAGTTCCTTGCCTTTGAAACATTAATTTTAAAGAATCTGTATCGTGAACAAGTGTGTCAAAAAAGATGTTTTTATGACCTACAGCTTTCCTTGGATGATGTTTACCTTCAAATAAATCTGGTCTACCATCAAAACCCTGTATTCTTCTTCCAAGATTCATTTGTGCTAATTGACCACCATGTGCAAAACAAGTTCTAATATTTGGAAAACGATCTTGCATGCCATTTAACGTATAAAAATGATAGGCATCTCCACATTGTGCTAACATCCAAATTAAATGAAAACGCCAATTGGTATTTTCTAATTTTATCATTTTATCTCCATCATAAGGATGAATTTCAATGGCTAGTTTATACTTATCTGCTAATTCAAAAATTCGTTCGTTTTCTTCATCAAACACACATCTCCATTGGCCAATAGAATCCATAAAATGCGTTGGCAAGCAAAGTACTTTTAAATCTAACTCCTCTATACATCTCTCCATTTCATACAAAGCACCATAAATAAAACCAGGATGAACTACAAAACCACAGGTAAATTTATCTGGATGGTTTTTTTGAACCTTCGCATTAAAGTCGTTCTGAAAACGCAAGGCTTTTTTCATTTCTTCTAAACGTAAGCCATTACCATATAATTGAGATAAATTTAAAACTACTGCATGATCAATTTTGTTTTTCTCCATCCAAAGTAATTTTTCATCGAGAAAGAAACTAGAGTCAGTTACAGGTCTTTTCCAACCTTTTTGTAACATGTGTTTACGTTCATCGTCAACCCAAAAAATCTCTTTATCTTTCATGAATTGAGGAATTTCTTCTGGATAAGGTAATAAATGCGAATGGCCGTTAATTCTTAGTTTTCTTTTTGACATGTTATCTCTTGAAAATTAAATTGATGCTATTATACTTTTATTTTTATGCTTTTTCTAATATAAATATGGTGATTTCTGGTCTAACATTAAATCTAACCTGCCATAAACAGCCTAAAGCTCTGTTTATATACAAAGTTCTATCATTATCTAAATTTATTTTACCTGATGAATATCTTTTATTTTTTACGGGTAAAATAGGTGGTTTTAAAAATGGCGGTTTTACTTGACCTCCATGCATATGTCCACTTAAAACCCAACTGTTATAGCCATTCCAAACATTTAAATCACAAACATCAGGATTATGACAAAGAGCTAAGTATGCTTTTTCTTTTACAAATTTTTTGGTCGCTTCTTTTGGATTGAAAGTTTAAGCCCCATTAGTCATCTATCCCAATAATATTTAATCCTTCTAACTCAATCTCTTCATTTCTAAGTACGGTAACATTATGCTTTTCTAATAACGAAACAATTTTATTGGCGACTTCTGGTTCTAGCCAATCTTCTCCATAATCATGGTTACCCAAAACACCAACTGTACCTAAATTACCAACAACTGTATGTTTTAATACAGTTTCTAATTGCGTAAATTATTCTTCATTTTCATAATCTACAAAATCGCCTGTGTACATTACAAAATCTGGGTTATAGTCTTGTGCTTTTTTAAATGATTCAATTAGATAGTTGTAATCGAATTTATTACCTACATGAATATCACTAATTTGCATTAGCGTTTTACCAATTAAATTTTCTGGCAAGTTTTTAATGGGCATTTTAAGTTTTACAAACTCTAGCCAAAATGGCTCTATTTGCCATGGATATACTCCAGTAACTAAACCTAACCCCACTGCAGAGTACAAACTTTTTTTTAATAAAGTTTTTCTATTCATTTACTTGATTTTAATAGGAGGCAACATTACTTCACCACATTTATCACAAGTACATTTTTCTTTATCTAAATAAAACTTATCAAAAATTATAGGCAAATCTGTTTCAATATTATCTAACAAAAATACTTCTCTATACAACTGGTTTTCACAATTTTCACAATACCATTCTAAAGCATCAAGCATACCTTCTGAACGTGGATATTCTATAACTAAACCAACAGTATTTGCTTTTCTTTGTGGCGAATGAGGAACTTTACTTGGTAATAAATAAATATCTCCTTCATTAATTTCTACATCTACCTGCTCGCCATTATCATCTATGATTTTTAAAACCATATCTCCTTCTACTTGATAAAAAAACTCTGGAGTTTCATTATAATGATAATCTTTTCTATTATTTGGGCCACCAACTACCATAACTATATATTCTCCATTATCCCAAACTTGTTTATTACCAACAGGTGGTTTTAATAAATGGCGATGATCATCTATCCATTTCTTAAAATTTAAAGGCTGTATTAAATTCATTTTATATTTTTTTTTACTACAAACCCGCTATTTCATCTTCTTGTAAGATTCCGTTTGTTTCTTCTTTAATTTTTTTTAAAATCTGACGCAACTCAGTTTCAGACATATTTAGATGGGTATGTATTTCATCATCTGCAATTAAATTTAATAATGCTTTGTCTTGTGCTCTCCCTTTTTTCATAGCTTCACTATAAGGTATATCTTCTTTAAATGTAACCATTGCATATTTAGAAAAGTATTCTTGAGGAAAATGCTCTTCTAAATCCATTTCTATTTTTCTTTTTTCTTTAAAAAGCGGATTTGTAACATGTTCTTTCATTTCATGAAAATTATCTACAGCCAAATCTGCAATTGCATCTGTATCTTTTTTACGCTCTTTTTCAAAAACTTTAAAAACCTCTTGCCAAGAGTTTAAACTTTGGTTTAAAATACCATCAAAAACAAAAACATCTTCGAAAGAAGCATTCATTCCTTGACCATAAAAAGGCACAATTGCATGAGAAGCATCACCTATTAAAAGAGTTTTACTTTGAGAACTCCAAGGAGAACATTTTACAGTTCCCAAAAAACCTGTTGGATTATTCATAAATTCCTCTTTTATATTTGGTATAAGTGCTAATGCATCTGGAAATTCCTTCTCAAAAAATTCTGTTATTTTCTCTTCAGTAATTAAATTAGCAAAATTATACTCACCTTCATCAAAACTTAAAAATAAGGTCACTGTAAAGCTACCATCCATATTTGGCAAGGCAATTAACATAAAATCCCCTCTAGGCCAAATATGTAGGCGCTCCTTACTTAATTGATGTTCGCCATTTTTATCTGCAGGAATTTCTAACTCTTTATAACCATGAGTTAAATAATTTTGCGAATAACTAAACAAAAATTTACGTTCAGAAATATAGTGCTTCCGTAAAATAGAACCAGCACCATCTGCTCCAAAAATAACATCTCCTGTTACCGAAAATTCTTCTTTTGTTTTGTAATCGTAAAACTGAATACAAGTTTTATCTAAATCTATTTGTACACATTTTTTATTAAAATGTATATTCACGTTTTGATGTGAATCTACTTCATCTAATAAAATTGCATTTAAAGCTCCTCTAGAAATAGAGTTAATATATTCACTTTCTCTTCCTGAATACTTAGAATCAAAAGTATTTCCTTTTACGTCATGCATTTGTCTACCTAACATTGGTATACAAATTGACTTTGCTTTTTCTGCAACCCCACACAATTCTAACCCTTTTAGTCCTCGATCTGATAAAGCTAAATTTATAGATTTACCAGCAGAAATATCTACTTTACGTAAATCTGGTCTGCTTTCAAACAATTCAATTTTATAACCTCTTTGCGCTAAACGAAGTGCCAAAAGACTTCCACATAAACCTGCTCCAATAATGAGTATTTTATCATCTTTATTCATCGCATTTAAAATAGAATATTAATAATCTTTTAAAATTTCTTTTAATATAGATACCATTTTATATACATCTTCAAAACTACTATACATAGGTGCTGGCGCACATCTAATTACGTTAGGTTCTCGCCAATCTGTAATTATATGCCTATCCATTAACTTTTGATGCAAACTTTTGTCAGCATTTTTTACTTGTATTGATAACTGACAACCTCTTTCTTTTGGATTTTTAGGTGTTATTATAGAAACTGCATCTGAACCCAATTCTTGAAAAAGAAACTCCATAAAACCTGTAAGTTTTATCGATTTTTCTCTTAAAGCAAACATACCAACTTCTTCAAACATCTCTAAAGACGCTTTAATTGGGGCCATTGCCAAAATTGGCGGATTGCTCAATTGCCAACCTTCTGCTCCAGCCATAACATCGAAAGACAAACGCATATTAAAACGTGTTGCTTTATTATGATTCCACCAACCTGCAAAACGTGGTAATTCTGTATTATGTGCATGTTTCTCGTGCACGAAAATACCTGATAAACTTCCTGGACCTGAGTTTAAGTATTTATAGGTACACCAAGCTGCAAAATCTACTCCAGATTCATGTAAATCTGGCTGAATATTTCCTGCTCCATGAGCTAAATCTATTCCTACTACACATCCTTTAGCATGACCAAGTTCTGCTATCTTCTTAAAATCGAATCTTTGCCCCGTGTAATAATTTACACCACCTATAAGCACTAACGCTATTTCATGACCTTGTTCTTCTAAAATATTCTCTAGATCATACATTTCTAAAAGATCTTTACCTTTTGGAGGAGACCAATAAACTAAATCTTCTTCAGAAAAACCATGGAATTTTAATTGCGATTTTACAGCATATCTGTCTGATGGAAAAGCATCACTCTCTATTAATATCTTATATCTTTTTTTAGTGGGTCTGTAAAAAGATACCATCAAAAAATGAAGATTGGCTGTAAGTGTATCCATTATGATAACCTCTATAGGTTTTGCACCAACAACTTTTGCCATCATTTTAGATAATGATTCAGGATATGTTACCCAAGGATTTTCTCCATCAAAATGACCTTCTACACCCTTTTCTGCCCAATCTTGTAATTCTATATTTATGTATTCTTTTGCTTTCTTGGGCTGCAACCCCAAAGAGTTTCCTGTAAAATATAGCCAGTCATTTCCTTGCTTATCTTGTGGTATATGAAATTGATTTCTATATGAAGCCAATTGATCTTCGCTATCTAATTTTTTAGCGAATTCTAGTGTGTTTTTATATTGCATTAAATTATAAAATGATTGTTCTCAAAGATAAACAATCTACTTTATAAAGTTATTTTTGATGGTATAAATTACTATCTTTATAGTACAGAAAAGAAAAAAAATCTTATGAATTTTGATAAAAAACTCTTTTATTTAATTGCAATTTTATTTATTTCTTGCAATAATAATTCTTTATTAGTTACTGACTTACAAGGTGTAAACGAAAGTATTAAAGAACAATATGCTCCAGACAAAAGAGTAGTAATTTATGATATTGAAGTAGATTATGATAATGATAAAATTATTGTAAGTGGTGAAACTGACTCTAAAATAGGTTATCAAAAGTTGCTAGATAGTTTAAAGAGTTTAGACATTAATTTTTTAAACAAAATTCGTGTTTTACCAGACACAGTTATTGGAAACGAAATGTATGCCATAGGCAATAACTCAGTATTAAACATAAGATCTGAACCTAAGCATTCAGCTGAATTAGGTACTCAAGGTTTGCTAGGAATGTCATTAAAAGTACTAGACAAAAACGGAGATTTCTTCAGAATACAAACTCCTGATGGTTATATCTCTTGGGTTGATAAAGGTGGGATTTACAGAATGAGTAAGAGCGAATTTGATAATTGGTCTAATTCTAAAAAGATTATTTATACAAATACAAATGGTTTTGTGTATGAGAGCATTGCAACAACAAATACCATAATTTCTGACATTGCACTTGGAGGTATTTTAAAATACATTTCTGAAAACAAAAACACATATGAAGTAGAATATCCAGATAAACGAAAGGGTTTTGTAAAGAAAAACGAAGCTAAGGTTTTAACTGAATGGTTAAAAAACACAACAGCAACGCAAGAGAGTATAGAAAAAACAGCAAAATCTATGTTAGGATTCCCTTATTTATGGGGAGGAACTTCTAGTAAAGGAATGGATTGCAGTGGTTTTACAAAAATGACTTATTTATTAAATGGTTTTATTATTCCTAGAGATGCTTCTCAACAAATAAATACAGGAAAAATTGTTGACAATGATTTAAATTTTTCTGATTTACAAAAAGGCGATTTACTCTTTTTTGGAACAAAAGTCACAAAAGACAAAAAGCAAAGAGTAGTACATGTTGGTATTTGGCTAGGTAATAATAAAATGGAATTTATTCATTCTTCAGGAAATGTGCATATAAGTTCTATGGATGAGAATAATGTTCTATTTGATAAAATGAATAAATATAGATATCTAGGAAGTAGACGTTATTTAGGTGTGAAAGACAAAAACATAATCGATCTAAAAGATGAATTAGAATTATAAAAAAAGCCTCTCAAAATTGAGAGGCTTTTTTTATATTAATATAGAACTCTAAACTTAATTGTACCTGCTACATTTCTTAATTTTTCTATCACTTCTTTATTATACTCTTTATCTAAATCTGTAATTACATACCCCACTTTTGGATCTGTAGATAAGTACTGACCTGTAATATTTAAATCGTATTGAGCTAAAATCTCGTTAATCTTAGCCATAACTCCAGATTTGTTTTTATGAATGTGTAAAAAACGATGTGCATTCGTTTGTCTAGGCAAACGAATATTTGGGAAGTTTACAGCATCTACAGTATTACCTGAGTTAATGTAAGCCATAATTTTATTAGGCACAAAATCTGCAATATCTCTTTGAGCCTCTTCTGTGCTACCACCAACATGTGGAGTTAAAATCACATTATCTAAACCTTTTAACTCTGTTAAGAATTCACCATTTTTTCTTGGTTCTTCAGGATACACATCAACTGCAACTCCTGCTAATTTTTTACTTTTTAGAGCCTCTACTAAAGCAGGAATATCTACCACAAATCCTCTAGATAAATTCACTAAATGTGCACCATCTTTCATTTGAGCTATTTCTTTCTCTCCAAAGAAATTTTTATTAGCTGCATTATCATCTACATGCAAACTAACAGCATCAGAAATAGATAACAATTCTTTTAAGGTATCTAATTTGGTAGCATTACCCAAAGCTAATTTATCTTCAACATCATAGTAATATACATCCATCCCTAAGGCTTCTGCCAATATTGATAGTTGAGAACCAATGTTTCCATAACCAACAATACCTAATTTTTTACCACGAACTTCTCTAGAACCTTCTGCTGTTTTTCTCCACTGACCATTATGAATTTCTGTACTTCTTTGAAAAACAGAACGCATTAACATAATAATTTCACCAATTGCTAATTCAACCACAGAACGTGTATTGCTATAAGGTGCATTAAAAACAACAATTCCTTTTTCCTTACAAGCCTCTAAATTAATTTGTTTGGTTCCAATACAAAATGCACTTACCACCATTAACTTTTCTGCAGCATCTACTACTTTCTGAGTTACATTGGTTTTAGAGCGGATTCCTAAAACGTGTACATCCTTAATTTTTTCAATTAACTCATCTTCAGATAAACTTTTAGAGACCGTTTCTACAGAAAAACCATCTTTAGACAACTTATCAAAAGCATCTGAGTGTACGTTTTCTAGAAGTAAAATTTTAATTCTGTTCTTTGGGTAAGATATGTTTCGTCTCAAATCGTTTACGTATAAAAATTCGTCTAAATTAGGTGCAATATAATCTGCATTTTCGGTTGTTTTCTCTCTAGATACATTTTCTGTGTAAGCAAAAAACTTATCTGCTATTCCTGCTTCACGAGTCACATAATCACTATAACCATCTCCAATAACCTGTATCTCTCCATCTAAATTCATGTCTTTTAAACATTGAATTTTTCCATTATGTTGTGATAATGGGTTTTTATCATCAAAACCAACAATTTTTCCATCACTTGCAAATTTAAACGTATTTGCAAAAACTCTTTCTGAAGGTATGTTATATTCTTTTACAATTGGATCTATAAATTCTTTAAAACCACATGAAATTACATAAATATCGTTTGAATATAACTCAAAAAATTCTTTATTTCTTTCTATTGAAGAGGATACCTGCTTTTTTAAATCTGCAATTAGCTGAGACAAATCTGCTTTATTTGCTTCTAACAACTTAATTCTTCTTTCTAAAGACTCTGTAAAAGAAATTTCACCATCAATACCAAGGTTGGTAATATCTATAATTTCTTGAATAATTTCCTCTTTCTGTGGATTGTTTTGTAGTGTAATTTCTGCTAAAACATCTAAAGCCTCTACCCTTGTTAAAGTGCTATCAAAATCGAAAATATAGTTTCTTTTTGTAATGCTCATTATGGTTAATTCTTGAATGAAATTTAAAGAGTAAATCTACAAATTAAACCAAGAAATATTGGGTGCATTTCGAGTTTTATGATATCGGTTTTAAATGAAGAGAATTTTAATCAAAAATTGAAAAATAAACAATTAACCTTTTAAAAACTGAGAAATCCTAAAAGAAATAGGTGCCAAATTATGGGTAATGATTCTATCCAGAAAGAACTGTAATATTTACTTTGTTCAATTTTAGATCGCATCAAAAATAGTAACACTAAAAAAAAGAACAACATGAAAGGAGTATTCAACTTACTAGAAGATGGAAATAAATACTCTAAAATTAATGACAAAATTAAAAGCGACAAACCAAGTCTTTTAGTTTGAGTTACTCCTATTTTTTTGGGAATTGTTTGTAGGGAAATAGCATCATATCTCACATCTCTAATATCAAAAGGTAAAATTAAAACTACTACTAATAAAAATCTTTGTAAAAAGATAATAATGAATTTTAAATCTATATAAACCTCAGCATCAACTAAAGGTAATAACACTGTAAATCCTGCCCAAACAAAGGCTACAATCATTACCTTTAAATAACTAACCTGTCTTAAGTTTTTAGCCAAACCACTTAAAAAAGGCACTGCATACAAAATGGTAAGTATGTTAAAGGGAATAGAAATAATTAGAGTTTCAACTTTTATTTGACAGGCATAATAACACATCAACAAAAAGCAAATTAAAGAAAACACCTGAATTACTTTTAAGCTATCTGTTAAGCTTCTATGGTGCAGTTTTGCAACACCTGCATATTTTACAAAATTGTAACCTGTAATAGTTCCAAAAAATATGAAATAATTTAAATTTTGATTTAAAGGCAAATCAAAATAAATTTCGTTAATTTTCAAAAAAGCAAAAACAGCAAAAGCCACGTGAATACTTGCATTTAAGTAAAACTCGAAAACAATTTTAAAAAACCTCATTTTACAAAAATAATGCATCTGTTAATAACATTTAGATTTAGTTAATAATTAACATTATTTGTTGTTAAAATATCAAATTTATACCCTCTAGAATCCTTATTTTTGTCGTTTTAAAAATCGAGTTAATTTTCAACATTTAATTAGCTATAAAATCGATTGAAAATTATCTAAATAAAACTTTATTTAATGAACACTAATTCGTTTCAATTAAGACACATTGGTCCTAGTAATAAGGAGCAAGAAACAATGTTAAAAGCTATTAAAGCAGATAGTTTAGAGCAATTAATTAATGAAACTGTGCCAGATAATATTCGTTTAAAAGACGATTTAGATTTAGCACCAGCCATGAGTGAATATGAGTACTTAGCTCATATTAAAGAACTTTCTGAGAAAAATAAAGTTTTTAAAAGCTACATAGGTTTAGGTTATCATGAAGCAATAGTTCCAAGTGTTATACAACGTAACATTTTAGAAAATCCAGGTTGGTATACAGCCTATACTCCTTACCAAGCAGAAATTGCTCAAGGGCGATTAGAAGCGCTATTGAATTACCAAACTATGGTTTGTGATTTAACAGGTATGGAATTAGCTAATGCTTCTTTATTGGATGAAAGTACAGCTGCTGCAGAAGCTATGGCTTTACTTTTTGATGTTAGAGAGCGTGCGAAGAAAAAAGCAGGATCAAATAAGTTTTTTGTTTCTGAAGAAATTTTACCTCAAACCTTATCATTATTACAAACTAGATCTACTCCTATTGGAATTGAATTAGTTGTAGGTAATCATGAAGATTTTTCTTTTGATGATGATTTCTTTGGTGCAATTTTACAGTACCCAGGAAAATTAGGTCAAATATTTGATTACGAAGAGTTTGTTGCTAAAGCAAATAACAATAATATTAAAGTAGCTGTTGCTGCAGATATTTTATCATTAGTAAAATTAAAAGCACCCGGTGAATTTGGCGCATCTGTAGTTGTTGGTACAACCCAACGTTTTGGAATTCCATTAGGTTATGGAGGACCTCATGCTGCATTTTTTGCTACAAAAGAAACGTACAAAAGAAGTATTCCTGGTAGAATTATTGGAGTAACTAAAGATATGAATGGTAAGCGTGCCTTGAGAATGGCATTGCAAACTAGAGAACAACATATTAAACGTGAAAGAGCAACATCTAACATTTGTACTGCTCAAGTATTATTAGCAGTTATGGCTGGTATGTACGCAGTTTATCATGGTAAAGATGGCATTCAATACATTGCAGATACCATACACAACAAAACAAAATTAGTTGCAGATTATTTAGAAAAAGCTGGTTTTAAGCAATTAAATTCTTCTTATTTCGATACACTTTTAATTGAAATTGAAGAAGCAAGATTAAAACCTATTGCTGAATCATTTAAAGTAAATTTTAACTATGTTTCAGATAATTTAGTATCATTATCTATAAATGAAGCAACTACTGAGAAAGATTTAATGAACTTATTTACATTATTTGGTCAGTTGAAAAAGCGTCCAAATCCTGTAAAAGAAGAAAATTACGATAGCTTCTCAAGAATATTAACTCAAGAACCATTTCATTCAGATTTTGAAGTAATTGCAGATAAAGTTTCAAGAAAAACTTCATTCTTAGATAATGAAATCTTTAACACGTATCAATCTGAAACAGACATGATGCGTTACATTAAAAAATTAGAGCGTAAAGATTTGGCTTTAAATCATTCTATGATTTCTCTAGGATCTTGTACAATGAAACTAAATGCTGCCTCTGAAATGCTACCTTTGAGTAATCCTCAGTGGGGTAATATTCACCCATTTGTACCTTTATACCAAGCAAGAGGTTACCAAGAAGTTTTAAAGAAATTAGAACATCAGTTAAATATAATTACTGGTTTTGCTGGCACATCTTTACAACCAAATTCTGGTGCACAAGGTGAATTTGCAGGTTTAATGACTATTAGAGCTTATCACCTATCAAGAAGTGATTCTCATAGAAATATTTGTATCATTCCTGCTTCTGCACATGGCACAAACCCTGCTTCTGCTGTAATGGCAGGCATGAAAGTTATTGTAACTAAAACTGCAGAAAACGGAAATATTGATGTTGCAGATTTGAGAGAAAAAGCTGAAAAGCATTCAGACAATTTAGCAGCTTTAATGGTTACTTACCCATCTACTCATGGAGTATTTGAAAGTGAAATTCAAGAAATCACAAAAATCATTCATGATCATGGAGGTCAGGTTTATATGGACGGTGCAAATATGAATGCTCAGGTTGGTTTAACAAACCCTGCCACTATTGGTGCAGATGTTTGTCACTTAAATTTACATAAAACATTCGCAATTCCACATGGTGGGGGTGGTCCTGGAGTTGGCCCTATTTGTGTTGCTCCACAACTAGTTCCTTTCTTACCAACAAACCCAATCATTGAAACAGGAGGAGATAAAGCTATTACAGGAATTTCTGCAGCTCCTTGGGGCTCAGCATTAGCTTGTTTAATTTCTTATGGATACATTACAATGCTTGGTTTTAGAGGATTAACAAACTCAACTAAAAATGCTATTTTAAATGCAAACTATATTAAAGAACGTTTAGATGGTCATTATGACACTTTATATACAGGTGAAAAAGGTAGAGCTGCCCATGAAATGATTATAGACTGTAGAGATTTTAAACAAAATGGAGTTGAAGTTGTAGATATTGCTAAGCGTTTAATGGATTATGGTTTTCATGCTCCAACAGTTTCTTTTCCTGTAAATGGAACAATGATGATTGAACCTACTGAATCTGAAAGTTTAGCTGAGTTAGATCGTTTTTGTGATGCCATGATTGCAATTCGCGAAGAGATTAAAGTTACTGACAAAGAAGATGCAAATAATCCACTTAAAAATGCACCTCATACTCAGGAAATGTTAACTAATGATGAATGGGATTTTCCTTATTCTAGAAAGCAAGCTGCGTTTCCATTAGAATATATAGCAGACAATAAATTTTGGCCAACTGTAAGAAGAGTAGACGATGCTTATGGTGATAGAAATTTAATCTGTTCTTGTAATCCAATAGAAGATTATATGTAAATTACAGCATATTTTAAAAATACAAAACCACCTTTATAAGGTGTTTTTTTTTTAACAAAAATCATTCTTAGAATATTAATTATAATTACCTACTATAAAGTATAAAGCCAAGTTTTTATTACACCCTTATTGTTATCTAAAATAGTTGATTGTAATTCTAGTTGTTTTCTATACTTAAAATTAAAAGGTTCCTCAGTAATTAGTAAACCACTTTGTTTTTTAATTCGAATACCTTGACCAGAAATAATATCTATATTTGGCACAAAATCTTGATTGGGCAAATGTTCTGTAAGAATTACGTACTTATATTCTTTTAATTTATTCAAAACTGATTGTATTTCTTCATTAGAAATATGTTGTAGCACTTGCCTTAAAATTACTACATCAGCATTAGGTAGACGAGCTTTAGAAATATCTAAACAGTAAAACTCTAAATTATCTTGCTTAAATTTTTCTTTATTAAAATTGACTAAATTTTCTGCGATATCTACAGCTATATATTTTTTAGAGAAAGTAAGTAGTTGTCTAGCAACATTAAAGTCTCCACAACCTAAATCTAAAACTGTAATTGGGTATTGAAAGCTATTAAGAAAACTTATTATAACCTCTAAATAAGGTTTTACAATATTTGGATTATGTGACCCTGATCCAGAATAGAACTCATTGTTATTGCCTCCCCAAAGATTTTGGTCGTAAATCTGCTCCGTTACCTTTTTAGTAGGCCATGGTTTTCTTTTATTATTTCTCTTGTCTGATGTATTCAAATTAAAATTCTTTCTGTTTTACCTTTATACATTAGTAAAAATAAAAAACCCCAACAGTTTAATGTTGGAGTTTTATATTTTTAAGAATTCTAAAAAGTTTATTTTTTGAATTTCTTGTATTTGTTTTTGAATTTATCAATACGACCTGCAGCATCAATAAGTTTAGATTTACCAGTGTAAAATGGGTGAGATGTTCTTGAAATCTCTAATTTTACTAAAGGATACTCTACACCATCAACTTCTAAAGTTTCTTTAGTGTCTACAGTAGAACGTGTTAAAAAAACATCTTCATTAGACATGTCTTTAAAAGCTACCATTCTATAATTTTCTGGATGAATTCCTTTTTTCATTTTATAATATTTTAATTCTTAAATGTTATGTTTGCAGAATAAAGTTGGTAAAGCTTTATTCTAAATATCAAAACAGACTTTGCTATTTTGAGGATGCAAATTTAACGATATTTTTTAATAAACAAATAAATAAATTACTTTTATTTAAAATCACACTTAAACCTTTACAAATTAATTTGGTAAAATTAATTAAAGAAAAAATTACAATCTATAAAAAATGAAAAAGTTAGCCATTTTAGCCTCATTTATTGTTCTATTATTGACCAGTTGTGATGATACTTATAATTTTAAATTAAAAGTAGATAACAAAACAACGTTAGACAAAAAAATTACAATTACTTTAAGTGAAAAGAATAACAAACCAGTAGACAAAGTTGAGTATTATATAAATGGTAAAGAAATAGAAGCGAATGGGAGCTCTTTAACAATAAATACTGCCGATTTTGGCTTAGGTAAACACCAAGTATCTGCTTTGGTATTTATACCTGGTAAAACAAAAAAGGTAAATAATTCATTTGAAGTTTTTCCCAATGCTAAACCTATTATATATGGTTATGAAATAGTAAACATTTATCCTCATGACAAAAAAGCATATACTCAGGGTTTAGAATATTATAATGGCTTCTTATATGAAACTACTGGCAGAAGAGGTCAATCTACTTTAAGGAAAGTAGATATAAAAACTGGAAAGATTTTGAAAAAAATTGATTTAGATGAAAAATATTTTGGAGAAGGAATGACCATCTTAAATAATAAAATCTATTGGTTAACATGGAAAGCAAAAAAAGGTTTTGTTTATGATTTAGAAACTTTTAAACTAGAAAAAGAATTTAGTTATGGTAAAAGTGCTGAAGGATGGGGATTAACAAATAATGGTACTGATTTGATAAAGTCAGATGGAACAAACAAAATATGGTTCTTAGATGCTGAAAATTTACAAGAAAAAAAATCTATTCAAGTTTACACAACCGATCGTTCAGTAGCAGATATTAATGAATTAGAATTAATTAATGGTAAACTTTATTCCAACAAATGGCAAAAAAATACTATTGTAATTATTGATATTGAAACTGGAATAGCTGAAGGATTAGCTGACTTAAGACTTTTAGAAAAAGAAATGTCTAAAACTCAAAAATTAGAACATCAAGATGAAGTCTTAAATGGTATTGCTTATGATAAAGAAAATGATAGACTATTTGTAACTGGTAAAAATTGGGCAAATTTATATGAAATCAAATTGACCAAAAAATAATAAATCAATCATTTAAAAGTTCTATTTTTATACAAAACTGTTTTATGCGTTATTTTATTTCTTTCCTAATTTGTGTTGCTTTAATTACAGTTAGTTCTTGTAGAAAAGATTTTTCTGCAATACCAAATTTTGGTACTTTAAAATTTTCTAAAGACACTATTTTTTTAGATACAGTTTTCACTAATATTGGTTCTGCAACTTATAATCTAAAAGTATACAATAGAGGAAATAATGCTATTACCATTCCTAGAATTGGACTAGAAAATGGAACTTCCTCTAACTACAGACTAAATGTAGATGGTATACCTGGTAAAGAATTTAACAATATAGATATTCTTGCAGAAGACAGCATTTTTGTTTTTGTTGAAACTACTATTGATGCTAGCTCTATAACAAATCCTTTATATACAGATCGTATTTTATTTGATACTGGAACAAATCAACAAGATGTAGATTTAGTAACCTTAGTACAAGATGCCAACTTTATTTTTCCTGGAAAAGACCCTATATCAATGAAGATTGACAGCCTAACCTTGGATGGCCAAGCAACAACTATTAAAGGTCGATTTTTAGAAGACACAGAACTTACTATAAATAATACAAAACCTACTGTTATTTATGGATACGCAGCAGTATCTGCTAACAAAACACTTACTATTAATGCAGGTTCTCAAATCTACTTTCATGATAATTCTGGATTAATTATAGACAAAGACGCAACATTACGAGTAAATGGAACAATTAGTGAAAAAGTAACTTTTCAAGGTGATCGTTTAGAAAACAGTTTCAGTAAAATTCCTGGTCAATGGGGTACCATTTGGATGCGTGCAGGAAGTAAAAACAACGAAATTAAACATGCCCAAATAAGAAATGGAATAATTGGAATTTTAATTGATAGCATAAGTTCTAATAATTCTCCTACTTTAAAATTAGAAAATTCTGAAATTTATAACAATTCTAATTTTGGAATCTTAGCTAGAGAAACAAATATTAAAGCCCACAATATAGTAATTGGTTCTGCAGGGCAAGCTTCTTTAGCAGCAACAATTGGTGGTACTTATAATTTTACACATGCTACATTTGCAAATTTTTGGAACAATGGAATTAGACAACTACCTGCTGTCTTGATCAATAATTTTTTCATATTCCTAGACGATAATGGAAATGAAATTACGGTCGCCAAAGATTTACAAGCCGCAAATTTTACCAATTGCATTTTTGAAGGAAATACAAACATAGAATTCTTAATCGACAAAGTAGATGGCAGTCTATTTAATTATAATATTAGAAACTGTTTAATTTCTTTTAATGACATTAATAATACTTTTATTGGAAATTTAGAGATGGACTTTTCAAATATAAATTATCAAAACAATATTATTAATGGTTTTTCTGATTTTAGAAACTCACAGAATGAAGATTTCATCATTGGAGAAGAATCTGCAGCTATACAAAAAGCAATTACAACACCATTCGCATTAGATATCTTAGGAGTAGATAGAAAAAACTCTCCAGCTATTGGGGCTTATCAAAATATTGTTTTTGATTAAAAATAAAAATGACTAAATTTATTTTTTATAAATAACTCCATTTTTCATTACAAAAACAACATGTTCCATTGTAGATATATTTTCTAACGGATTATCATCAACTGCAATAATATCTGCAAAAAATCCTTCTGCAATCTGACCGATTTCGTTAGACATTTTTAAAATTCTTGCATTTGTAATTGTAGCTGCTTGAATAGTTTCCATTGCTGGCATACCACCTTCTACCATAAAACAAAATTCTTTACCATTTACACCATGTTTAAAAACACCAGCATCTGTACCAAAAGCAATACCTACACCTTTTTTATAAGCTCTACTAAATGTACCTTGTATTTGAGGCCCAACAGCTAAAGCCTTTGGCACTACAATATCAGGATAAAATCCATCTATTTTTGCTTTCTCAGCAACCTCTTTACCTGCTGTAATTGTTGGTACTAAATAAGCATCGTGTTTTATCATTAAGCTCATAGTTTCTTCGCTCATGTATGTTCCATGCTCAATAGTTTTAACTCCACCAATAATAGCTCTTTGCATACCTTCATCTCCATGAGCATGAGCTGCTACATGCATACCATAATCTTTAGCCATTTCACAAATAGCTTTAATTTCTTCAATCGTAAATTGAGGATTATCTCCTGATTTAGCCACACTTAACACACCACCAGTAGCTGTAATCTTAATACAATCAGCTCCGTTTTTATAACGTTGTCTAACTGCTTTTCTACCATCTTCTACAGAGTTTACAACACCTTCTTTAGGCCCTGGATTTCCAATTAAAACTCTACTACTACCATTTGTTGGATCTGCATGACCTCCTGTAGTAGCCAATGATTTACCTGCTGTAAAAACTCTTGGCCCTGGAATTTTACCTGCATTAATTGCATTTCTTAGAGAAATATTTACACCTGAACCACCTAAATCTCTAACTGTTGTAAAACCATTTTTTAAAGTGGTTTCGGCAAATTTTACGGAATTATAAGCAACATCTGCTTCATCTAAAATATATTTATTAATCCTAGTTTTATCATCATACTCCATTTCTAAATGCACATGCATATCTATTAATCCTGGCATAACAACCTTATCTCTTAGATCTATTAAATTGTCACTTTTGGGCATAATATACCCATCTTTTACTGCTGTAATTTTGTTATCCTTTACTACAATAGTTTTTTCTTTATATATTTTTCCGGACTTGGTATCTACCAATTTACCACATAAAATATAACTAGTTTGTGCAGAAATAGTTTGCGCAATTAAAATCGTAAAAACGATTAGAAATAATTTCTTCATTTATATTAATTTAATTCTTAAATGTATGAAAAAATAAGTAATTTGCTATTAATTATAAATAAGAAACTATAATGAAGAATGTTGTTATAACAGGTACAAGTAGAGGAATTGGTTTTGAACTGGCTCAACAATTTGCCAATAATCATTTTAATGTGCTTGCGTTATCTAGAAATGATAAACCTTTAAAAGATTTAAATCATAAAAACATTACAACTCTTTCTGTTGATTTAGGAGTTGAATCAGATATTCAAAAAGTTACTTCATTTGTAAATGAGAACTGGAAGCATGTAGATATTTTAATTAATAATGCAGGAAAATTAATTAATAAACCATTTACAGAACTTTCTACTGATGATTTTTTAGAAGTATATAAAGTTAATGTTTTTGGTGTAGCTGAAATAACCAAAGCTATGATTCCGTTTTTGAAACAAAATAGCCACGTAGTTACTATAAGTTCTATGGGTGGCGTGCAAGGTAGCATGAAGTTTCCTGGCTTAGCTGCTTATAGTTCTGCAAAAGGTGCAGTTATTACCCTATCTGAGTTATTAGCCGAGGAATATAAAGAAGCTGGAATTTCATTTAATGTTTTAGCACTTGGAGCTGTACAAACAGAGATGTTAGAAGAGGCTTTCCCTGATTATAAAGCACCATTATCTGCAAATGAAATGGCAGATTATATTTACAATTTTTCTTTAACAGGTAATAAATTTTATAATGGTAAGATTCTAGAAGTATCTAGTTCTACTCCATAAATTAATGCATTTGAATTCTATTTTATCTAAATACATTCCAGAAAATGCTATTATGATGGTTCAATATTTAATTGAACAAAATAATTTTAGCTTAAAAATTGTAAATCAGAGAGAAACCAAACATGGCGATTTTAGAAAAATGCCTGATGGAACTTTTCAAATTACCGTAAATAACAATCTTAATCAATACCAGTTTTTATTAACACTTGTTCACGAAATAGCACATCACATAACACACCAAAAATTTGGCAGAGTTCAACCTCATGGAAAAGAATGGAAAAAAGTTTTTCAACACTTAATGCTCCCATTTTTAAAGCCTGATATTTTTAAATATGAAATGCTACCTCATTTAGCGAACTATTTAAAAAACCCAAAAGCAAGCACAGATTCTGACGCAAACTTATCTTTAGCATTAAGAGAATTTAAACCAAACTCAGGCAAACATTTTGTATTTGATTTACATTTTGGGCAAGCTTTTGTATTTAAAAACAGAATCTATAAAAGAGGTAATAAAAGACGTACTCGTTTTGAGTGCTTAAATACTACTAATCAAAAAGTTTATCTCTTTAATCAGAATGTTGAAGTAGAAATTATTAAATAAAATTATTACTGACGTTTTATAAAAAGGGTATCCAACTTCATTTCTTGCTGTAACCAATCTCTAAGCTCAAATTCCTTATTAATTAAAACTGAATCTTTTATTTTATCATTCCAATTAATAGTTGCTAAAGGAATTGTGTCAATTTTAATAAAATCTTTAGATGACAATACTTTAGAAAAAGCAACAGCATCAATTTCGTTGTATCTAATTTTTACATCTTTTACGATTCTACTAAATGCGATAGCGTTTTGATTTTTACTTAAAGCATTTTGCTCTATACTTGAATTTAATAAAGAAATTGTTTCTTGTAATTCTGTAATTTGTTTTTGTAAGCCTGCAATTATATTTTTACTTTCTTGTAATTCTTCTTTTTTCTCTTTGTAGGCAGTAGTAATTAATTCAAAACTTTTTGTATCACTCCCTTTGATTTCGAGTTTGAACTCTTTCAAACTATTGTAAGCAATATTATTTGTCAATTCATTCTGTAAATCGTTATAAGTGGCATCAGAAACCTCATTAAAAAAATTCAATTTTAATTTTTTGTCTTCTAATTTAGAGATATCAAAATCAATTAAAGTAAGTGCGTTATTACTTTTTACTTCATTTTTGATAAAAATCTCAATTTGATTATTTATTTTATTTTCCTTGAAAACATTAATAAACGTAAATATAGCAGGTATCATTACTGCAATTCCAACAACCGTAGCAATAGTTGAATATCTTTTTCTCTTGGCAGCATTGGCGTACTTATGCATTGGAAAACGTAGCAACTTCATTACTAAGAAAGTAGCTAAGGCAATAAAGATCGTATTGATTGTAAATAAATACAGGGCACCTAAAAAATAGATGAAATTTCCTTTTGCCAACCCATACCCTGCAGTGCATAAAGGAGGCATTAAAGCTGTTGCTATGGCTACCCCAAAAATCACTGAAGCAATAGTTCCTTTCTTGGTCCTAGCAACCATAAGTGCTAAACCTCCAAAAAATGCGATTAAAACATCTCTAATGTCTGGACTAACTCTGCCCAACAACTCAGAATTATCTTCACTTAACGGAAAAAAATAGAAGAATAAAAAAGAAGCAAATAAACTTAAACCAATCATAATACCTAGATTGATTAAAGATTTTTTGAAAGTCTCTATATCATTCAGGGCAAAAGACATTCCAATACCTAAAATTGGCCCCATTAAAGGAGATATTAACATTGCTCCTATAACAACTGCTGTAGAGTCTGCGTTTAAACCGATAGAAGCTACAAAAACAGCAAAAATTAAAATCCAAGCAGTTGCTCCTTTAAAAGGAATATCTGCTTTTATAGCTTCTAATGTTGCCTCGTGATCTGTGTCTTCTCTAAAATCAAAAAGTTCAATTAAAAATAGCTTAATACTATGAAATAGACCTTTTGCGTCTTCTTTAACATTGTTTGTGATCACCTCTTCTTTAGATAAAGATGCATCTACGATATTCTTAATTTCTTTTTCCATTTATTTATTATAAACACTATGAAAAGATACAAAAAATCACCTAAAAAAGATGTTGTTATTCAAGGTAAATTTTATCAATTTCTAGCTGAAAAGATTCTGCTTTTTTATTCCCAAATAAAAAAGCAATTTGCGCTATTGTATTAGAAGAAAAATTTCCCATATTCACTCTGTTACCTCTAAATACGGGATATAAATCTTTTAATTGTATTTGTATAAATTCCCACTTTCCAGTTGTTTTTATTTGCTTAACAAAAGAGTAATACTTACTTAAATTATCTTTTATTCTAAACTGATATGTTTTTCCGTCTCCTTTAACACGAATAACTATTTTAGCGAAAGAAGTAATATCTAATTCTTTTAAATTATACCTTACAGAAGAAAAACCCCCATTATTTTTTAAAGATATTGTTCCATAAAAAAAACCATTTCCATTTTTATTAATCATAAAGTTCCCATTAGATCTCCCTCCCATAACAACATCATCAATAATTTTCCACGATTCTAAGTCGGAATTATCAGAAAAATCGAATAATACAAAAGGGATACTGAACATAAAAAAGAGTTTTAAAATACAGAAAGGCATTAATTTCATATTCTAAAAATAAAGTAATTTTAATAAATAATATCTTTAAACAAAAAAAAACTCTGTAAAAAAATACAGAGTTTCTTGTGACCGGGCTGGGGCTCGAACCCAGGACCCTCTCCTTAAAAGGGAGATGCTCTACCAACTGAGCTACCAGGTCATTTCTTTTTGTTTAAGCGGGTGCAAATATATAGGTTATTTTATAAAAAACAAATGATATTATAAATTTGTTTCATTTAAATAAGCTTGCCTTACTTTCTTAAATAAATTAGACGAATAAACGAAGTTCACAACAGCTTCATTATCAGTTTTAAACATTTCTTCACTACTCCCTTCCCACTCTTTTATTCCGTCTTTTAAAAAAATGATTTTTTCTCCAATTTCCATTACAGAATTCATGTCATGAGTGTTTATAACTGTGGTAATTTGGTATTCTTCGGTAATTTCTTGAATTAAATTGTCAATTACTATTGCAGTTTGCGGATCCAAACCAGAATTTGGTTCGTCACAAAACAGGTATTTTGGCTTCATAACAATAGCTCTTGCAATTGCGACTCTTTTTTGCATTCCTCCAGATAGCTCTGCAGGAAATCTATGATTGGATTGTTTTAAATTTACACGATCTAAAACAAAATTTACACGGTCTAACATTTCTGATTGTGTCTGATTGGTAAACATCTTTAGTGGAAAAATTACATTCTCTTCTACAGTTTGAGAATCAAACAAAGCACTTCCTTGAAAAACCATACCAATCTCTTGCCTCCACTGTCTTTTTTCTTCTATAGTAAAATTTGTATTTAGTCTTCCATCAAAAGCTATACTTCCAGATTCAGGATGATGTAAACCAATTAAAGACTTTAAAAATACTGTTTTACCAGCACCACTCTGCCCAATAATTAAATTTGTTTTTCCAGGATGAAAAGTAGTAGAAATTCCTTTTAAAACTTCTACGTTACCAAATCCTTTTCTTAAATCTTTTACCTCTATCATTTATGTAAGTAACATTTGAGTTAGTAAATAATTTGTAATAACAATTAATATTGTTGTCCAAACAACAGATTGAGTACTCGCTTTCCCAACAGCAATAGATCCTCCTTTTACATAATAACCATGATAAGAGGGCACAGTAGCAATTAAAAAAGCAAAAGCTAATGTCTTAATTAATGAATAAGCAATTAAAAAAGGATTAAAATCAGTTTGCAAACCTTCAATATAACTTACACCACTAAACAAGCCTGATAAAACTCCAGCTAACCAGCCTCCAAACATTCCTAAAACCATGCCTAGTGTAATAAGAAAAGGGTAAAAAAATACAGTAGCTATTACTTTTGGTAACACTAAATGGTTTAGAGAATTAATTCCCATTACTTCAAGCGCATCTATTTGCTCAGTTACTCTCATTGTTCCGATACTTGATGTTATATAAGAACCAACTTTACCCGCTAATATTATAGAACAAAAAGTGGGGGCAAATTCTAAAATTATAGAACGTTTTGCTGCAAACCCAATAAGAGATTCGGGTATAAAAGCACTGTCTAAGTTTAAGGCTGTTTGAAGTGCAATAACCCCTCCAATGAAAAAAGAAATAAACAAAATAATACCAATAGACTTTAAACCTAACTCTTCAACTTCTCTTAGCAATGCATCATAAAATATTCTTGCTTTTTGTGGTCTTCTAAAAACCTGTTTAAGCATCAAATAATATTTACCAATATGTTCTATGTAATTCATAGCTTAAATTTAAAGCTAAATTAAGAAATAACATTAAGACAATATCAAATTCCTATATTCAAAATAAAAATAATTATTTTTGAATTCTAAAATAATTATATTATGAAAAAATTATTCTTATATATTACCATATCTTGTTTATGTTTAAGTTTTACAGGAAATGAAACTGTAAAAACAAACCCGAAATTGGTTATTGGATTGGTTATAGACCAAATGAGATACGATTATTTAACACGATTCTCAGATCGTTTTTCAGAAGGTGGTTTTAAGAGACTATTGAATAATGGATTTTCTATAGAAAACGCTCATTATAACCTAACACCAACATATACAGCTGTTGGTCATGCTTCTATTTACACAGGAACAACACCAACAAATCATGGAATTATCTCAAACAACTGGTATGATAAATTTTTAAAAAAAACTATATATTGTGTAGATGACACGAGATATGAAACTGTTGGAAACGAAGGAAAATCTGGACAAAAATCTCCAAAAAGAATGTATACTTCTACGCTTGCAGATCAGTTAAAACTTCATCAAATCTCTAAAGGAAAATCTATTGGGATTGCAATTAAAGATAGGTCTGCTATTCTGCCTGCCGGACATACTGCAAATGGTGCATATTGGTTTGAGGGAGGGAATGATGGAAAGTTTATTACGAGTTCTTTCTATATGGATCATTTACCTAAATGGGTTGAAGAGTTTAACGCTTCTGGAAAAGCAGATAACTATTTATCTACACCTTGGAATACATTGTATCCTTTAGAAACATATACCAGAAGTATTTCTGATAATAATGAATTTGAAGGGCTGTTTAAAGGAGAAACTTCACCTACATTTCCTCATAATATTCCTAAACTTAGAAATAGAAACGGAAATTTTAGTATCCTAAAAGGAATCCCAGAAGGAAATACATTTACAATAGATTTTGCAAAAGCAGCTATTCTTGGCGAAAATTTAGGAAGGTCTAATAACACAGATTTTTTAGCGATTAGTTTTTCTTCTACAGATTATATTGGACATCAGTATGGTCCAGCATCTTTAGAAATAGAGGATACATACTTAAAATTAGATAAAGATCTTGCCAATTTTCTAAACTTTCTAGATGATAAAGTTGGTAAGGACAATTACACTATTTTTCTAACAGCAGATCATGCTGCAGTTGATGTGCCTTCCTATTTACAATCACTTAAAATCCCTGCACATTATTTTAATACAAAAGCACTTTATAATTCAATTATTAAGATCACACAAAAATATTTTAACTCGAAAGAACTTGTAGAGAATATCTCTAACTATCAAATATTTCTAAATAAAGAAAAAATTGAAAAATTAGGGTTCACAAAAAATGAAATTGCAGAGCGAATTGTAAATGAATTAGAAAGTCTTGAAGGAATTTATAAAGCAGTTACCGCAAAAACACTCCAAACCACAAATTTCTCTGAAGGATTAATGAATTCTTTGCAAAATGGATATAACCAAAAACTATCTGGAGATGTGATGCTAATTCCTTATCCTGCAACATTAGCAAGATCTAGAACAGGTACTTCTCATGGTTCTGGTTATTCTTATGATACACACATACCAATAATATTTTACGGTAAAGGAATTAAAAAAGGAGTTTCAAAAAAACGATATGAAATTATTGATATTGCACCAACAATGGCTAACTTGTTAGGTATTGAAGCACCAAACTCAACTACAGGTAAAATTGTTACTGAGGCACTTAAAAATTAGATAATGATTAAAAAAATTGTGCTATTAAACCTTCTTATTCTTATTAAATTTCTTGGTTTTTCTCAGATTGAAGACTTTAAAGAAAAATTTGAGTTACCCAATGAAGTTGCAGAAACCTCTGGGTTGTTGTTTTTAAATGGTAAAATTATCACTCATAATGATAGCGGAGATGCTCCAAATCTTTATGAGTTAGATAGTTTAACTGGTAATTTACTTAGAACCATAAATATCTCTAACGCAACAAATTTAGATTGGGAAGATATTACAGAAGATGAAACCTATATTTATATTGGCGATTTTGGGAATAACAATGGTAACAGAACCGATTTAAAAATAGTAAGAATTACAAAAGCCGATTATTTAAATAGCAATTCTGTAACAGCCGATTTTATTACTTTTAGCTATGAAGATCAAACTGATTTTTCAATTAGAACCAATCAACATAATTTTGATGCTGAAGGTTTTGTGGTTTTAAACAATTCACTTTTTATATTTACTAAAAATTGGGCAGATTTTAGAACTAATTTGTACAAAATACCCAAAACAATTGGCGATTATACTGCAGAAAAAATAAGTACTGCAAATGTAGAAGGGTTAATTACAGGAGCTACAGTAAATAGCAAAGCTTATTTACTTTGTGGGTACAATTCTGCAGCAATTCCTTTTATAGTTTACATTGAAAGAAGTACTATTTTTGCAGATGATATTTTTATTGCTGGTTTCAATAAAACTTCACTTAACTCAAATGAATTAGAACAATTTAGTCAAGTTGAAGCAATAACCTCGTTTGATAATGGTAAATTCTATATCTCTAGAGAAAAAGTAAATAGCAACGGAATTAATCTACCTCAAAAACTTTATGAGTTTAAAGACGATAGATTAAAAACCTTAAATACAGGTGAGTATCAGTTGGAAAATTTAGAAATTTCTCCTAACCCAACTTCTGGGATTATTAATATTTCTAACTCAGAAGACATATATGGTCTATCAATTTATAATGCTTTAGGGAAAGAAGTTATTCAAAAATCGAATGTTAATTCTCAAATAGATGTAAATAACTTACCCAAAGGAATATATTTAATTAAGGTTTATTTTAAAGATACATCAACAATAATAAAGAAGTTTATTAAACTCTAAATTGAGAAATTTGTTGATGCTTTTTAATTGCTCTTTTAGATAATACAATTCCAACTATTAAAGAAACAAAAGCACCAATTGCTATACCTGGAATAAAATTAATGAATAGAAAAAAGTCATAAGCTCCATGAAATAAGGTAGCAATTAACAAGCCAAGTAAATTGTATTTTAAGCTGCTATCAGAAAACTTAGCTTTCCCCATAAAATAGCCCATTAAAATTCCGAAAGTAGCATGTGCAGGAACTGCTGTAAAAGCTCTAGTTAAGCCTGTAGCAAAACCGTATTGATAGACATAAACTATGTTTTCTAATGCTGCAAACCCCATAGATACTACAAGCGCATAAACAATACCATCAAAGGGTTCATTAAATTCTACATTCTTTTGTGCATGGTATCTAACAATAATGTATTTAGAAAATTCCTCTACAAAACCTACAATAAAAAAAGCTTTTATAAATTGTTGAATAATGCTTTCTTTATTGGTAATCGAAAAAAAGTCTTGCAGAAAATACCCTAATACTAACGTTATAATAATACTTACAATTGCACCTAAAATAAAATTCTCAAACAAAAAACCTAAAGGTTCTTTTTCATACTTATCTTTTACATAAATATATATTAAGATAGCAATTACAGGAGCTAAAGAAATTAATAAGAGTAACATTTATTGTTGCTTAGATAAAAATATTTCTGCCATCATACATCTGGCACTTCCACCTCCACAAGTCTCTATGATTGATAATGAGCTAGAAATTATTTTACAGTGTTTCTCTATTCTTTTAATTTGATCTTTTGTTAAAGAATCATAAGCAGCTTGACTCATAATTAAAAAACGCTCATTGTTACTACCTTGAACTTGCAACATATTCCCTGCAAAATTAGTTACCTGATCTTCAGAAATATCAATAACTTCTTTTTTGTCCTCTTTTAAGGATTTTAAAACTTGTTTACGCTCTTTTTTATCGTCTATAGAAGACAAACAAATTACAGCAAATGTTTCTGCAACACACATCATAACGTTTGTATGATAAATAGCTTCTCTAGTGCCATTTACAGTTTGATTTGCAATAAAAATTACTGGTGTATATTCAAAATCTTCACAAAACTCTATAAATAATTCTTCATCTGCTCTTGGAGATAATGCACAATATGCCTTTTGATTTTGTCTATCTAAAATCATACTTCCTGTACCTTCTAAAAATACATCTTGCTCTTCTGCAGAAGTATAATCTACAACATTCTCTATCAGAAATCCATTTTCTTCAAGTGTATCTAAAACATCTTCTCTTCTTTCCAATCTTCTATTTTCTGCAAACATTGGGTAAATGGCAATTGTACCATTTTCGTGGAAAGAAATCCAATTGTTTGGAAAAATACAATCTGGTGTATCATTCTCTAAAGTATCCGAAATTACGATAACATTTATACCAAAAAACCTTAGCTTGTCTACATAATCATCAAACTCTAATTGTGCTTTTTTATTAATTTCTGCATTCTTAATACTTAAATCTTCTTGATAGTAATTATTCACAGCAGTTTGCTCATTCATCCTAAAATTTACAGGACGAATCATAAGTATAGAATTCGTAGTCTGTTGCATATCCTTTTATTAATCGCTAAAAATACTTCTTATTATTAAATAAAATTAAACTCTTATTAACGGCATTGTAGAACAGCGTAACAACCCCTCTTGCTTAGCAATTTCTGAGTATTTCACCTCTTCTACAGTAAATCCGTTATTTCTTAACCAGGTATTTAAACGAAAAAACTGTTTTTCAGAAATAACAACATGTTCTGATATTGAAAAAATATTACTATTCATTTGGTACATTTCTTCCTTTGTAATTTCAAAAATGTTACCCTCACCAAAAAAGTTTTTTATCCATTGATAGTCTTCTTCTCTTAAAAATCCATTCTTATGTAAAATTGCTTTATTTTTTCCTATTGGCTGAAAACAACAATCTAAATGCAGTGCGTTTTCTTTTGCATTAGTATTAGATTTTCTTAGATCGAATGATTTTACAGTTTTATTTGGAAATAAGTTTTGTATAGCATACTCAGCATTAGTATTTGTTCTTGCCGTAATAAATTCTGGATAATCTAATCCTGAATACGTGCCTATAAATATATAATCATTCCAAGGCATTATATCTCCTCCCTCTACATGACAATCATCAGGAAGTTGAATTATATTTTCCGGTTTAATTAAGTCCAAAACATCCTGAATAGCCAAATATTCTTTTTCTCTATCAGGTAAAATATTAGCTTTTATCATTTTATCCTCAATCACAAAAGCTATATCTCTTGAAAATATTTGATTATAATTTTCTATTACATTAGGCCTATAAACATCTATATTATATTTCTTTAATACTGCAGCTACTTCCTCTATTTCTTGAACCATATCCTCTTCTTTAGGATATGTACCTGCCAAAACATTTTCTAGACTTTTAGGATCATAACATTCTTTTGGCGTAGGAATAGGTCCATTACTTTTTGCAGTACCTAAAATAACAGCTTTTAACTTAGAGGTTTCGTTAGTAATATTTAATTCTAGCATTTTATTAGTTATAAAAAAAGCTTCATAAATTATGAAGCTTTCAATTTTATAGTAAAAATAATATTTTATTATCTGTTTTCAATAGATGTAAAAGACCTTTCTGTTTGACCTGTATAAATTTGACGTGGTCTACCTATTGGTTCTTTATTCAATCTCATTTCTTTCCATTGTGCAATCCAACCTGGTAAACGCCCTAAAGCAAACATTACTGTAAACATTTCTACAGGAATACCCATAGCTCTATAAATAATACCTGAATAGAAATCTACATTAGGATATAGTTTACGATCTACGAAGTAAGGATCGTTTAATGCTTCTTCCTCTAATCCTTTAGCTATTTCTAAAATTGGATCATCAACACCTAAACTATTTAATACTTCATCAGCTGCTTTCTTTATGATTTTTGCTCTAGGATCAAAATTTTTATAAACCCTATGACCAAAACCCATTAATCTAAATGAATCATTTTTATCTTTAGCTTTAGCCATGTATTTTTTAGTATCTCCACCATCTTCTTTAATAGCCTCTAACATTTCTAGTACAGCTTGATTAGCACCTCCATGTAATGGGCCCCAAAGTGCAGAAATACCAGCAGATAAAGATGCAAATAATCCAGCATGAGATGAACCTACAATTCTTACTGTAGATGTAGAACAGTTTTGCTCATGATCAGCATGTAAGATTAATAATTTATCTAAGGCATCTTTTACTATTGTATTCATTTCATAATCTTCATTTGGTTGCTCAAACATCATTTTCATAATGTTCTCTACATATCCTAAAGATTTAGAACCATAGTTTAAAGGCAATCCTTGTTTTTTACGCATTGTCCAAGCAACTAAAACAGGAAATTTTCCTAAAATTTTAACAATAGCTCTGTACATATCCTCTTCTGAATCTACATTCACTGAAGAAGGATTAAATGCTGTTAATGCACTTGTTAAAGAAGACAAGATCCCCATAGGGTGGGCTGTCTTCGGAAAGGCATCTAAAATCTTTTTTACATCATCATCTACAACTGATTTAGATTTAATATCCGTATGAAATTTATCTAGTTGTTCAGACGTCGGTAAGTTCCCAAAAATTAATGCGTAAGCTACTTCAAGAAAGTCTGCTTTTTCAGCCAATTGTTCTATTGGATATCCTCTATATCTTAAAATACCTTTTTCTCCATCTAAAAAAGTAATAGCACTTTCACAAGAGCCTGTATTCTTAAAACCAGGATCAATTGTAATAACTCCATTTGTTGCTCCTCTTAAAGATTTTATATCAATAGCAACTTCGTCTTCTGTTCCTTTTATTAGTGGAAATTCATAAGAATTTTCTCCAATTTTTAAATTCGCTTTATCTAGCATTTAGGTAATAATTTTATTAAATTTTTATATCGACGAAGATACCATAAAAAAAAATTTTTTAAAAGTATAGAGTTATAGATTTTTTTAAATTAAATAATAAGGTTAGTTTATTTAACAATATCTTAATAAAAAAGCCTTGTAACATAATTACAAGGCCTTAACAAAATAAATAACTTAACACTTATATTTTAAAAGCATTTTCTTTTGGAAAATACGCAGTTGCTCCAAGAGCTTCTTCAATTCTAAGTAATTGATTGTATTTTGCCATTCTATCTGAACGAGAAGCAGATCCTGTTTTTATTTGTCCACAATTTAACGCCACAGCTAAGTCTGCAATAGTATTATCTTCTGTTTCTCCTGATCTATGAGACATTACTGAAGTATACCCTGCATTTTTAGCCATATTAACGGCAGCAATAGTTTCTGTTAAAGTACCAATTTGATTTACTTTAATTAAAATTGAATTGGCAATACCATTATCAATACCTCTAGATAAGCGCTCTACATTAGTTACAAATAAATCGTCTCCTACTAGTTGAACTTTATCTCCAACTTTATCAGTTAAATACTTCCATCCTTCCCAATCGTTTTCATCCATTCCGTCTTCAATTGATATAATTGGATAGTTGGCAGCTAATTCAGCAAGATAATCTGCCTGCTCTTTACTAGATCTTACTACACCAGATTCTCCTTCAAACTTCGTATAATCATAATTTCCATCTACATAAAATTCAGCAGCTGCACAATCTAAAGCAATCATTATTTCATCTCCAAAAGAATATCCAGCATTACTAACTGCTAAAGCTATAGTATCTAGAGCATCTTCTGTTCCTTCTAATGTTGGTGCAAAACCACCTTCATCTCCAACTGCTGTAGAAAGATTTCTATCGTGTAAAACTTTTTTTAGATGATGAAAAATTTCAGATCCCATTTTCATGGCCTCAGAAAAATTAGTAGCTTTTACAGGCATAACCATAAACTCTTGAAATGCAATAGGTGCATCTGAATGCGAACCACCATTAATTATATTCATCATAGGAACAGGTAAGGTATTTGCAGAAACACCACCAATATATCTGTACAATGGCAAACCTAACTCATTTGCTGCTGCCTTTGCTGCAGCCAAAGAAACACCTAAAATTGCATTTGCCCCTAAATTGGATTTATTGCTAGTGCCATCTAAATCTATCATTAACTGATCTATTGCATTTTGTTCAAAAACAGAAACACCTAAAAGCTCTTGTGCAATTAAATTATTCACATTAGATACGGCTTTTAGAACACCTTTACCCATATAATCTTTGCCTCCATCTCTAAGTTCTACGGCTTCATGTTCTCCTGTTGAAGCCCCTGAAGGAACAGCAGCTCTTCCCATAACACCGTTTTCTGTAATTACATCTACTTCTACTGTTGGGTTTCCTCTTGAATCAAATATTTGACGCGCATGTACACTAATAATTATACTCATTTTATTTTATTTAAAACTCATTTTTGATGAGACTAAGTTAATACGGCTAAATTACAAATTATAAAAAATAATTGATTGAATGCTAAGATGAATTTACGAAAACGTTTGCTGAAATTTCAGCAAAAAAAAACCCACTTAATAAATTAAGTGGGAAAAATTGCTATGAAAAAGAAATGTGATTTTTACATCACGATTCAAATTTAAATAATATTATTCATTTATAAAAATAAAAACGATAAAAACCATTTTTAAAATAACAAACAACTTAAATATCAGGATAAACTGTTTTTAACTTTTGTAATATTTTCTATAAATTGGTCAAATAAATATACAGAATCATTAGGACCAGGACTAGCCTCTGGGTGATACTGTACAGAAAAAATATTTTTACCTTTTAAACGAATACCTGCTACTGTATTATCGTTTAAATGAATATGTGTAATTTCTACATTAGAATTTGCTTCAGTCTCCTCTTTATTAATT
>Ga0233438_10000523_pt1 | contig 48698 bp, 41 predicted proteins | sample SI_123_September_FD_182720 | JGI IMG/M metagenome (GOLD analysis project Ga0233438, IMG submission 182720) | Seawater microbial communities from Saanich Inlet, British Columbia, Canada - SI_123_September2016_10_MG | ecosystem: Environmental > Aquatic > Marine > Inlet | place: Canada: British...
ATAGCACTAGGAGAACTTAATGAAAAACTCAGGCAAGAAGGCCTTGACGAAATTAACACAGGGGCTGGAATCAACACAGGACCATGTGTTGTTGGAAATTTTGGGTCTAGCACTCGTTTCGACTATAGTGTACTTGGTGATGCCGTTAATCTAGCTGCTCGTCTAGAATCGTCTTGCAAAGACTATGATGCGGATTTAATCATATCTGAACACAGTTTAGTTGACGGTTTTGACTACGAGTTCCTCGACGAAGTAACGGTAAAAGGAAAGTCCGAACCAGTTAAAATATACACCATCAGAAAATAATACTTGACTTTCACCTCTGATTTTGGTATAATTTAATCAAGAACAAAATGTTCACAAGATTTTAGGGAATAAATATGGATGTTAACGAGGTGGCCGGAGAACTTGCTAAACATGAAGCGGTATGCGCCGAAAGATGGAAAACTATCTTCAATAAGATAACAGACATGGAAAAAGGTGCGGATCGAAGATTCACCAATATGGACAATCAAGTCTCAAGAATAGAAACTATACTTATTAGCGTATCAGGTACTATAATAGTTGCTGGAGCTGGTATAATAATTACTATGTTTACAATGCATGGTTAGGAGAAAAAATGAAAAAAGACTATCAAACAAAAGATATAAAAGCTACTACAAATAAATCAGTAGAGATAACAGAAGGAGATGACGGTTTATTTTACTTTGAATGGAAAGAGTTAGGTAAACAAGGATTTTCTACCTTAGAGAATGCTGAAATAGCATTAAATAGGCTAAAGAAAGGAGAATAGATGCCAAACTCAATCGAAGAAGCTTTAAAACAAGCTGTAGAGCAAGTAGAATCAGGAACAGTACAAGAAGGAAAAGGTTCAGAACCAGAAGCAGCCCCTCTTTCTGCTAGAGTTAAAAAATTACTTGCAAGAAAAACAAATCTTCAAAGAAAAAAGAGACAACACTTACCAAAAACTTTGAGGTGAAAAAGAAATCACCTGAAGAAAGGTACAATATTTGCAAACAATGTCCATACTTAAAGAAGTGGAAAGTTTGTGAACTTTGTAACTGTTTTATGCCCCTCAAAACAAAAATAAGATGGGCACAGTGTCCAGACAAACCACCGCGTTGGACATAGGAGCACTAAATGGCACTAACTGCTAAACAGAAGAAACTACCAAAAGCTTTACAACAAGCTATCTTAAAAAGAATGAAAAAGAAAGGTAAAAAGAAAAAGGGTGGAAAGAAGAAGCGTTCAAGAGGCTAAACCTCTTCCAGACTTTACCGTCTGGCTATGGTACTTTAGAAAAATAAGTAAAGTATGTCCCTGGGCCTATGACTCGTTCATAGCAGGTACTACAAATATTGTTCCCTTTAAGTTAGAAATTCTTATAGAAAATGAAACTAACTGGAACGAGCAACCATGGGAGGTGATCATCTATTTAATGGGTGAGAACTATACTCTTGACGATATGGACTCTATAGTGGAAGAAAGAAATGAAGTCCAGACTACTTGTGAATATTTATGGTCTCACCCATCTTTTTCAAAAGGTGGAAAGAATCAAGCTCCGAGAGCTGTAATAATACAGCAAGATCGAGCAAGATTAATGGAATTAAGAAATGGCACGAAAAAGAAAAACAGCTAAGAAAAAGCCAGTACCAACAAACCCTACACTGTATGCAAGGGTTAAAGCAGAAGCAAGAAGAAAATTTAAGGTCTATCCGAGTGCATATGCAAACGGATGGTTAGTAAAAACATATAAGCAACGTGGCGGTAAATACCGAATGGGTGTTGCAAGGAAAAGGAAAAAATGACAACTTGGTTTAAAACTAAACTAACACAATTATTAAATATAGTCACAGGGAAAGATAAGAACTGGGACGGGTCAGTAGATATCAAAGACAAATTGATTGCAGCTGAACAGAAAGTAAAAAATGGAAGCTAAACTTTTAAAAAATGGAAAATTCGCACTAATACAAAAAGATGGGCACACAGATGCTGCATCAGTAATTAAATCTTGCAAAACCATAATTTCACACTCACAGATGATTCTAGATCATTTGGATAACCCAGAAGCAGATTTGCCTACTTGGTTTACAAATAAGATAGCAATTTCAGAGTATGAAGTAGTATCTGCTGCAAACTATATTGCAGATGGAGAGATGGACCATCACCAAGATGGCTAAACCAAAGGGTGGATTAAGCAAGTGGTTTAAAGAAAAATGGGTAGATATATCAAGACCTAAGAAGAAAGGCAAATATCAACCTTGTGGAAGAGGAAAAGCAAAGACTTCACGAAAAGGATATCCAAAATGTGTCCCTTTAGCTCGTGCAAGAACAATGAGCAAAGCTCAGAAAAGGTCGGCAGTTCGCCGTAAGAGGGCAGTACCTCAAGGCGTTGGTGGAAGACCCACTAACGTACGTACTTTTACTAAACGGAGACGTCGAAAGAAGAAGTAAAAATATGAATAATCTAACTCAAGAAATTGAAAAAGTATTAGATTTATCACAAAGACTAAAAGTAGCAGTTCACTTAGAATTAGAGTACGGCTGCAACTTAAAAAAATTATTAAATTTACCGAGAACCGCACATAATGAGGTTCTCATTAACAGGCTACTAAGCCAAAGTACTCGATAGAGTAGACAGGAATTAAAAATGGCAAGACAAGGCGGATTTTTAAGCGGACCAAGTGTCCATGGAACCTCCAAGCTAAGAAAGCATACATTGAAAAGAGGAGTAACTCGTGATATGAATGCAGCAGCAGGAACATATGTTAACACTAAGTCACCAATGACCACCCCAGGTGGATTCTATGGTGCATCACCTAAAGCAGTAGGACCAAGATTTGGTAAAACAGTCAATCCTGCAAGAAAGAGCTTTGGAAAGAGAACCCCTTCTAACTTATTATCGAGAAGGAGAAGAAGATAGTATTTTAAAACAAATCAATAAACTTATGAAGTCGGGTAGACTCGACAAAGTAGTAAAGAAATCTTTACTTATGGGGATGAAAGATGGCACTAACAGCAGCCGAAAAAGCAAGGTTAAAAAGAGCAGGTCTTAGCGGACTTAACAAGCCTAAAAGAACCCCAAATCACAAAACCAAGAAAGCTGTAGTAGGCGTAAGAGTTGGTGGAAGAATAAAGATTATAAGATTTGGGGCTCAAGGAATGGGCCATAACTACAGTCCAGAAGCAAGAAGAAGTTTCAAGGCAAGACACGCCAGAAACATAAGAAAGGGAAAATCTTCTGCAGCATACTGGGCAAACAAGGTATTTTGGGCAGGAAAAGGAGGCTCTAAAAAGCGTCCACCAAAATCACAAAAACGAACTTTAGGACTAAAACAAAGGAGAAAATAATGTCAACTGCAAACGGAACCAAACTATGGCTTGAAGAAGGTATAGTACATGCAGGAAAAATGCTACAAGATTTAATCAAAGTAGAAAAATTTAGAGACTTATCACCAGCAGAGCAGAAGATAAAAACAGTATCAGCTACTTATTGCTACCTTTACACTAAGCTTCAAGACCTGGATTTATTAATAGATTCAGAAGATAACATATTCCCTGACGAGACAATACATTGATAGAAATTAGCCGCACAGATATATTAGGCGACTATCTTATGGACTTAAGTCCAGATAGTCGTTTCATTAAATTACCTATAATAGAGTATCTAGAACTATTAGGCATAGAACCTAATTCATCCCAAAAAGCAATTATAAATGCAATTAATAATCCCAAATACAGATTTGTTTGTGCGGCTATATCTCGTAGACAAGGTAAAACTTATATTTCAAATATAATAGGACAACTGGTTTGTTTAGTACCAAACAGTCATGTACTATTAATGTCCCCTAACTATTCACTATCGCAAATCTCATTTGATTTGCAAAGAAATCTTATTAAACATTTTGATTTAGAGGTATTAAGAGACAATGCAAAAGATAAAGTTATTGAACTTTCGAACAATTCTACGATTCGTATGGGCTCCATTAATCAAGTTGATTCGGTTGTGGGTAGGTCTTATGATCTCATCATATTCGACGAGGCCGCTCTCACAGACGGGAGGGATGCTTTCAATGTTGCGCTCAGGCCCACACTAGACAAAGAAAACTCTAAAGCAATCTTTATATCTACTCCAAGGGGTAGAAATAATTACTTTGCAGAATTTTACTACAGAGGATTCAGCGAAGAGTTTCCAGAGTGGTGTAGTGTAAAAGCAACTTACCATGAAAATCCTCGTATATCAGAATCAGACATTATAGAAGCAAGAAAAACAATGTCTGAGAATGAATTTGCTCAAGAGTACATGGCAGACTTTAATGTCTATGAAGGCCAGGTATGGGCATTTAATCACGAAGAATGCATAGCAGACTTATCACAAATAGACGTTAGCAATATGGATGTATTCGCTGGACTAGACGTAGGATATAAAGACCCTACTGCTTTTTGTGTAATTGCATATGACTGGGACTCAGGAAAATACTATCTAATAGATGAGTATATGGATGCAGAAAAAACAACAGAACAACACGCAGTTCAGATTCAAAAATTAATTCATAAATGGGATATTGATTATATTTATATTGACTCTGCAGCTCAACAAACAAGATACGACTTTGCACAAAATTATGATATCAGTACTATAAATGCCAAGAAATCAGTATTGGATGGCATAGCTCATGTAGCTACTGTAGTCGATAACGATCAAATAATAGTTAATCAAACTTGCAAAGAAGCACTTATCTCATTGGACCAGTATCAATGGGACCCTAACCCTAATTTATTAAAAGAAAAACCCAAGCATAACATGGCATCCCATATGGCTGATGCTATGCGATATGCGTTATATACATTTGAAACTACAGCCACAACGTTTTAGTAAGACCTGTAAAAAACAGTTCTTGACATTTGCTGTATGTTTTTGGTATAATTCTAATTAAGAGTAGAAATATGAATTTCAAAAGAGATTTAGTTAAATACGTACGAGATAAAGCGAAATCACAATATAAAAAATCAAGCGATTGTTATATCTGTGGAAGTACCGAACAGTTAGATTTTCATCACTATCACGGGCTTACAGAACTACTAGAAACTTGGATAAAAAAGAAAAAATTAATAATTAACAACGAGCAAGAAATACTAGAGATTCGACAAGCCTTTATTGATGAACACTACAAAGAACTTTACGAAGACACAGTAACACTCTGCCATAGTCACCATATGAAATTACATTCAATTTATGGAAAACGACCCAAGTTGATACACGCAGAGAAACAAAAAAGATGGGTCGAGAAACAGAGAGACAAATATGGCATGGTATGATAGATTATTAGGCAGAACTCCTCAAGTAGACGAGGAGAAACTTAATCCCGCACAATATGTAATATCCAGAAATGAGGGTATGACTGTTGATTCTAGGGAAATAGTTACTAATTATAAAAATGCCTATGAACAGTTAGAAATCGTTAACCGAGCAGTAAATATGATTGTTGATGATGTCTCTGAAATACCTTTTGCAGTAGGAGAGAAGTTAGTCGGTACTACTAATGTTCTTAAAAATATTCGTAAATCAAAAGTAAATTTACTACTAAATATTGAACCTAATCCTTTTCAGGATATAAGTTCTTTTAAAAGAAATCTTATAATTGACTTATTAATAGATGGAAACATCTTTATTTACTTTGATGGAGCACATCTCTATCACTTACCAGCTGATAAGGTAACAATTTATACGGATGACAAAACTTACGTAGAAAGATATTCATACGATAACTCAATAGATTACAGCCCGGATGAAATTATACACATAAAAGAAAATAGTTTCAATTCAATATACAGGGGAGTTCCAAGGCTAAAACCAGCTTATAGAACTATGCAACTACTTAGTAGCATGAGAAATTTTCAAGACAACTTCTTTAAAAATGGAGCAGTTCCAGGATTAGTCTTAAAATCACCAAATACTCTTTCTGAAAAAGTAAAAGAAAGAATGATGCAAGCATGGAGTATGAGGTATAACCCTAATACAGGAGGCAGAAGACCTTTAATATTAGACGGAGGTTTAGAAGTAGACCCTCTAACAAAGATAAACTTTAAAGAGTTAGATTTTGCAGAATCTATAAAATCAAACGAAAGAATTATCTTAGAAGCTATGGGAATACCACCAATTTTATTGGATGGAGGCAACAACGCAAACATAAGACCTAACCATAGACTATACTATTTAGAAACTGTCTTACCTATAGTTAAAAAATTAGGATATGCACTAGAAAGATTTTTTGGTTTTAAACTAGCTGAAGATGTAACAGGAATTCCTGCTTTACAACCAGAACTAAGAGACCAAGCAGCCTACTATGCAACTTTAGTAAATACAGGTATATTAAGTGCCAACGAAGCTAGAGAAGCGTTAGGCAAAGACCCTGTAGACGGATTTGATGAGCCAAGAGTACCTGCTAATATAGCGGGCTCTGCGGTAAATCCAGAACAAGGAGGTAGACCTGCAGAGGCTGCCCCAAGCGAGGAAGAATAATTATGACAAAAGATATGATGGCAAAAGCAACCTCCGAGTTTTTCGCAAAAAATGGCGGGACTATGGATTTAGCTACATACAAATCACACGGAAATGATGTTCCAGTTAAAGACTTTATGCTTAGAAGAGCATTTGGCTCTTGGAATAGAGTTCTAAGTGTTGTAGAGTACAGATACCCAGTAGCGGTAGCTCCAACACCAGCACCTAAAAAAGAAGTAAAGAAAGCGCCAGTTAAAAAGGCACCAGCTAAAAAAGTGGAGAAGAAAGATGTCAAATAAAATTTATCATTGGACTAGCACTTTTAAATCATTAGGTGAATCAGAAGATGGCGGAGTAGAAATCAAAGGCTCAGCAAGTACAAGCGGACTAGACAGAGCTGGAGATATTATCGAAAGCGGTGCATGGACAAAAGGTGGATTAGAAAATTTTAAAAATAATCCAATCATTTTATTTAATCACAACTATGACAGGCCTATTGGTCGTGCAAAAGATTTAAAAGTTACAGACAACGGTTTAGAAATATCTGCAAAGATATCTAAAGCTGCTGGAGAAGTAACTCAATTAATTAAAGACGGTGTCCTTGGAGCTTTTTCTGTTGGTTTCAAAGTCAAGGATGCGGATTATATGACAGAAACTGACGGATATAAGATAAAGGACGCGGAGCTTTTTGAAGTTTCAGTAGTATCAGTGCCTTGCAACCAAGGGGCAACTTTTGGATTAAGCAAATCATTTGATAGTATGGAAGAATACAACAAGTATAAGCAAACTTTTTATAAGGCTAACCCAGCAGAATCAGCAGACGCTGTTAATGTTGAGCAGCCAGGACGGGAGGAATCCCAAAACATGGAGACAAATATGTCAAAAGAAAATAAATCTCCTGAAAGCAACTCAGAGTTCAATCTTGAAGAGTTTGCAAGAAAGGTAGCTGCAGATACAGCTGCTGAAATTGCAATGAAACAAGCTGAACAAAAAGCTGCTGAACAGAAGGCTGCAGAAGAAGCTGCTCAAAAAGCAACTGACGAAGCTGAAGTTCAAAAAGCTGCTGAAGTAGCAGATCAGGAAAAAACTAAAACCATAGTTCAAGCAGGGCTATCAGGCGCTGAGAAACTTATGAATGACGTTGAATCTAGAGTCAAAGCAGACTACTCTAACTTAGAGCAAGTAGTTAAGTCTTTAGAATCACAACTAGCAGAAAAATCAGAAGAAATTATGAATATCAGAGAGTCTAAAAGACATTTCTCAGATAGAGGTACTTCTGGAGACTGGAAAAAAGAATTTGAAAACGACATTATCGATGCTAAATTCGCTGGCTTAGCTAGTGGAAAAGGCTGGAATACTGATATTTCTAAATCTTTGATGGAAAAAGTTAATCAACATTCAGGTGTTGAAGTTTCATCAGCTGATTTCGAGCAAATCGTTTCAACAAATATAGAAAGAGATATTCAAAATGAGTTAGTATTGGCTCCTCTATTTAGAGAAATCCCAATGACTTCCGCAAACATGATTATCCCAATCTTACCAGATGCAGGTTATGCTGAGTTTACTGGAAACCAAGCTGCTTCAGGTTCTTCACCAAAAGGTAACTTAGATGCTAGAGGCGACGCTTTAGGAGCTCCTTATAATGGAGTAGACTTAACTGAAAGAACTATCTCAACATCTAAATTAATCTCAACATCTTACTTAGGTAATGAGACTGAAGAAGATGCAATCTTACCAATTCTTCCTTTAATTAGAGAGTCAATGGTTAGATCACACGCAAGAGGTATCGAGAATGCAATCCTAGCAGGTAACCACGACAACGGTGTTTACACTTCAGGCGCATTTGAAGGTCTATTAGCAGCAGCTGATTCAGACAATCATGAAACTTCAGCAGGTGGTTCAGGTTTCGCAGCAAGTGACGCAGTCACAGCAGCTGACCTATTAGGCATGAGAAAAAATATGGGTAAATATGGTGTTAATCCTAATGATGTAGTTTATATTGTATCACAGGATGTATACTTCAACTTACTAGAAGATGCTGAATTCCAAGATGCTAACTTAGTTGGTGACATGGCTACTAAGCTAAGTGGTGAAATTGGTCAAGTATTCGGTTCAAGAGTACTATTATGTGACGAATTCGCTGCTAAAGCAGCTGGTAAATACGGCGCAGTCGCTGTTTATACTAGAAACTACGTAATGCCAAGACTTAGAGGTGTAACCGTTGAGTCTGACTACGAAGTAGCTAACCAAAGAAGAGTACTTGTAGCTTCACAGAGACTAGGTTTCACTGACTTAATTGACGGTGCAACATCGAAGTGGGCTTACGCGTATAAAGGCGCATAAGGATAACCCTTAACAGGAAATGGTTTCAGGGAGTGTACCTAACACTCCCACTTTTTAATTATGGCAGATTTAATAACATTAAGAGAATATAAAAACTTCGCTGGACTTACTGGAGAAAGTGAGAATGCGAAGATTAATGTAATTATTCCAGCCATCAGCCAAGCAGTAAAAACATATTGCGGCACAAGTTTTGTAGATTATTATTCTAGTGATAAAACCGAATATTACGATATTAAGGATAGATACACTAATGCAATAATACTCGATGAGAGTCCAATCGTGAGCGTGACTTCAGTTGAAGAAAGACAGAATCAATCAGACTCATATACGACTCTAATATTTGAAAATTCAGATTCAAGTGGAAAGTATGACTACGTAGTAGATTATAATGCAGATACTATATTTAGAACTACTGCAAGTGGAGATAAAATGTTTCCACAAGGAAGAAGAGCAGTAAAGGTAGTTTATAAATCAGGTTATGCTGCAACTCCACAAGATTTAAAACTAGCATGTTTTGATTTAGTTAAGTACTATTTAAAAGACGAAAGAAAAGCAAACTTAACTATTTCAGGTGCACAGATACAAAATCCTGTATCAACAAGTCTAAGAGAAAACATAGGTTTTCCTGACCATATTAAACGTATACTGGATTTTTATAAAATACATAAGTAATGGCTCTTGAAAGTGTAAAAAGAGATTTAGAAAAAGCGATAACATCTTATGTAGATAAGACGTTAAGAGATAAAATGGCTTCACAGTATTTACATGAAGTAACTATTACTACGCAAGATTTAGCTATAGCATTTCAACAAGGCGTTGTAAATGTAATGAAGGCATATAAATTTACAGAACAAGAAATGAATCAAGTAAATGCTAAAATTAATACAATATTTAATTGGCAAGATACTAGTAGAAGTCTAATAAGAGAAATAAACGGATTTAGTACAGTACTAGAGTCTAACCACGAATTAAAAGAATTAAAACAATTTTATAATATTAAAATAGCAAGAGGAATTTATGTACTTTCTAGCTCTACTTCAAATAAAATAGTTTTTAGACTTTATAATAATTCTAAAATGTATACTGGAGATGTTGGTCTTACTAAATTTACAGCTGAATTAAGAAGAAGAGCTTGGCAACTATGGAAGAAAAAATATTTAATAGGTTCTGGAAGCCAATTAGAAAGCTACAATGTAGAGTCAGGAGCTAAGCTGCCAAAAGCAGCAGCACCTAGAATAGGTCCTTTAAGAGAAAACGACTATAGTCCGGCAAGTGTAGGAGGAGCTTTTGGTAGAGGCTCTCCCTTTGCTCACGATTCAAATACAGCAGTTGGGACCTTTGGTTTGGAGCAGATTGTATCAGATTTATCGGCAAGCGATGATTTTCCTGCTAAAGTAGACACTCTTAAAACATATGGAATAACTGTCGATGTTTTAAATAGTGTTAAGAAAAGTTTATCTCTTACTTTTGCTAAAGAAATAGTAGTATTACCTGACGGCACTGAAAGAGAATATAGAGTAGTTAGAGGTTCAATCAGAAAACAAGGAAAAGAACCAGGAGACTGGACTAATATTAAAAAACAAATACTAGGAAGTAAAAGTCAAAAAATTAAAGGTTCTTTACCAGAGTTTTTAGAGAGAGCAGAAACTAAAATAGAAGCAATGGATAAAGCAACAGCAGCAGATGCTGAAGCTAGTGAACCTTTTTCAAAAAGAGCGGGAAAAAGAGCAGCAGAAAAACTTGTAAAAGCAGCTTTAAAAGCAGAAGGAGCAAAAAGAACAAAAGGAAAAGCTCCTGCTAAAGCAAAAAACAAAAAAGAAGGAACAAAAATAAATATAGGAGGAGCTGGAGGACTTTCAACAGTAGCAAAAGCTCAACTAATATCAATAGCTGCAGGAGCAAGTGCAAAAGCTAGAAAAGGTAAGAAAAAGAGTAAGGAAGAAACAGGTGGAAGTTTAAAATTACCTAAGCTACAGAGAGATATTAATAGGTCATTAGGAGCAGAAGTCAGAAGAAATATGGGAAGACCTGCACTTATTAATAGAACAGGTCAATTTTCTAACAGTGCCGAATTAGTAAGTCTTAGAGATACTGGAAGAACTATTACGGGTGAGTATACTTATACTTTAACAGGCGGGGGTACAAGTAAAAATAAATCAGGAGTGTACTCTACTTTTGAAAATACTGGACAAAAACAATGGCCTACAGGATATAATCCAAAACCTTTAATAGCAAAAAGTATAAGAAACTTAGCATTAAAGTATACCGAGAAAAAATTTACGCTTAGGAGAGTATAATGGCATATAGAACACAGAGAAAAAAGATTGCCCATATTCTTACAGAAAAGATAAAAGAGATTGATGGAAATCATCCATTTAATTCAAACATCTTTAATAATGCTGACTCACACTTAGTATTTTTAGATGAAATACAACAATACCCAAAAGTATGTGTTATAGCAGGAGATGAGATACGACAGTACCAGCCTGGAGGATTTAAATGGAGATTTTTAACAGTAACAATCAGGGCATATGTAGAAGATGCAAATGACCCTCAAGAAATTTTGTCACTATTACTCGAAGACATTGAAAGAGTGGTCGACGATAATGACATACTAGTGTATGACGATACTGTATCGCCAAACCTACAAACAACATCTGTAACTATACAATCTATAAGTACAGATGAGGGAGTAATATCCCCATTAGGTATAGGTGAAATGGTGGTCGAAATACGATATTAGGAAACAGGTAAAGCAGAAAATTCTAGCTGAACCCTTTCCAAAGTAAATATAGGAGATAAGCAAAATGGCTTTAAATCTATCAAGAAATACCTCGGTATTTGTCTCAACAGGTAATGGAGTACACGCAAGTGGTGGTTCCGTTGTTAACGTAGATGGCTTTACCGGTGGTTCAGGACATGCTGTAGGTGATGTAATCACTTGCGGAACAACTTCAGGAACTGGAGTTGGACTAAAAGTAGTAGTGTCTGCGGTTAACTCGGGAGCTGTCACTGCTGTAACAATTCCTAATAACTTTAGAGGAAGACTATTCGCAGATAATGAAACTGCAGCTCAAACAGCAACAACAGGTACAGGCACAGGCTTTGCTTGTGTTGTAAAAGGCGATGGAGTTGATGTAACTTCAGAAGGTAGCAGATTACCAACAGGTCTTTTTAAAGGAAACGGAACAGATGCTAATACTTTCAAAATTGGAGTACTAGATGGTTATAGTTTCTCACAAGGAAGTGATGCTACTGATGTAACTATATCAGAAGCAGGTGCGGCACCTAACAGGGGTTCAAAAAGATTCAATGACTCTTTACCGCCAGCAGAATGGTCTTTCGGTACATATGTAAGACCTTTCAAACATGGTACAAATAGTCACAGATCAAGTGGTACAATGGATATGGTAGAAAATATTCTTTGGGCTGCAATTGCAGGTAAAGATATTACTGGAGGTTCAGAAAGTGGAACTTCAGCTACTGCGGTAACTTGTGATGCAACAGATGCTGATGTATCTTTCGCAAGGTCAGACCATCATGAATTATTGAAACTATCAATATTCTTTGCATTAGAAAATACAACTTACAGACTAAATGAATGTCAAGTAAACCAAGCAGAAATTGACTTCTCAATTGACGGTATTGCTACTATTACATGGTCAGGAAATGCAACAACTATTGACCAGGTAACAACAGCTATAGAAGACCCTTCAAAAGCTTTAATTAGTACAGATGGTACTGCAACAGTGGCTACTTTAAGTACTTATATAGAAGGTTATAACTATGTAGATACTACTGCACCAAATGATGCTGATTATTTAAGAAATAAATTATCAACTCTAAGTCTAACGCACGCAAAAAATTCAGCAGGCGTACTAGAAGTTGGAGCGACAGATAGTACTACTACTTATGATATTAATATCACAGGTGGTTCACTAACTATTGCTAATAATATTACTTATGTAACACCAGAAACTCTAGGTCTTGTGGACGTTCCAGTAGGTTCTTTCTCAGGTGCTAGACAAATAAGTGGTTCTTTAACTATGTACTTAGATACTAAGGCAAATGGTTCAAATGTACTACTATCTGACTTAACAGCAGCTACTGACTTAGTTAATAATTCATTTGACATGAGTCTATTTATGGGCGGCGGGTCTTCTTCAGTTCCAGTAGTTGAATTTGACTTACCAAAAGCTCATTTACAGATACCTACAATTGAAACAGCGGATATTATTTCAACAACTGTTGAATTTGCTGCTCAAGGTACTGACTTATTAACAGGAGATGAAATGGCAGTTAAATATAAAGGTTTAACAAGTCATTCTGATTCTGCTTACACAACAGACGTCACTGTATAACAATGACAGCGTACAATCTACTTCGAGAAAGTAGTGTACACATCGTACACAATGGGAGTCGTTATTTAATTAGAACGACTCCTGAAGTGTCGTTCTCACAAACATTTGCGGAAGATGCATACGAAGTTAAGACTTTGCACGATCAAACAAAGATGTTTCAGGGAACAAGCGTAACAAAAGCAAATCCTGCAAACTTTAGTTTTGCAGTTCATCTAACTCAAGAGAAAGATGAATCAATTGTAAAAAGTCTTCTGACTGATTATGATACAAGCAATGGAGAACAATTATTAAAATCTTTTGACTTATATATCGTAACAGGAGAAAGCACCTTAAAATTAGAAGGGTGTGTAATAACTCAAGGAGAGTTTAATTTAGCAAAAGGCTCACCCCTTATTTTAAATGTAAGTGGGCAAGCAAAACAATTGAGTAGAGTAGGAAATGCTAGCTATTCGCTTCCAGGTTCACTGGTAAGCGCCAGTTCGACTAGAACTCCCACCCTATCATTATTAGATGTAGAGGTAGATTCAACAGATGTACCCAATCTAGTAACCGCCACTTTACAAGTGCAAAACAATATCAATTGGACTCCTTTTGAGACTTTACAAAATAGTTTGTCAGTTACTTCAGCAAGTAATGCAATGTATCCGACAACTTATACATTAGGAGATAGAGTAGTAAGTGGAAATATTACACAGTATTTAACAAGTAATAATTCAAGTACTTTTCAATCTTTTGATACCTCAGCAAACATAGGAATTAAAACAATAGTTAATAATTCTACTTTTTTAAACGCCAATCTTACAGGTTGTATGTTTACAAAAAGAAACAATGTTGCTGAAGCTTACACGCAGACTTTTGACTTTCGATTAGTTAATAGCCCTGCAAATTTAGGAACCATTATAACATATTAGGAGAAAATAAATGGATTTAAAATCATTACTGGTAGACAGTAAAACTACTTGGGCTGAGTTCCCAGGTTTAGATGGATTTGAAGTAGAACTTGCAAATTTATCTAGAAAAGAATTAGTAAACTTAAGAAAAAAGTGTACTACAAATAAGTTCAACAGAAAAACTAGAGCATTTGAGGAGTCTTTAGATGACGAAAAGTTTGTAAAAGAGTTTACGGAATCAACTGTAAAAGGTTGGAAAGGTTTAAAACTTAAATACTTGGAAGATTTAATACTCGTAGACCTTAAAGGGCAAGACCCAGAAATGGAAATGGAATACTCTTACGAAAATGCACAAGTCTTAGTAGAAAACTCATCAGAGTTTGATAATTGGCTCAACGAGGTAGTCTTTGATTTAGAAAACTTTCGTACAAAAGAACAGGCAAAAACTATTAAAAAACCTGGAGTTGTTTCTAAATAATAAAGACGTAGGAATGACTAAAGACCAGTATCTCGAAATGTGCGAGCAAACTGGAGAAGAAATAGACTGGGATAAATGTCCTCCTAGCTGGGAGGATTTTCCAGATTTTGTAGTAACTGCACTAAACATATTTAATAGTTTAGGTGACAGAATTTATGGGGATGTAGGTTATGTTGGAAAAGATTTTACTAATCTACAATTCTTGATAGAATTAAATGGAATAGAAGAACATCAAAAAGATTTTCTTTTTGAGGTAGTACTGTGGTTAGACAGTAGAGCTATCGAAAAATCTCAGAAAAGATTAAAAGCTGAGTACGATAAAATGAAAAATAGAAATGGCAGATAATAAAGTAATAATTGAACTACTGATTTCCGAAAAGGGAAAGAAAGTATCTATGGTCGAAAAACAGACTGCTAAACTTACTGAAACTACTAAAAAACATAAAAAAGCTCAAGATAATTCAACAAAGTCTGGAAGCAAGTATCACACTCAACAAAAAGCAATACATCAAACTAATTTATCGTCTGCAAAAGGTTTTTCAAAAATGAACCAAACCCTCGGAGAAGGGGGTTCATCAGGTTTAGTAGGAGCATATGCTACTTTAGCAGCTAACGTCTTTGCAGCAACAGCTGCTTTCAATGCTTTAAGACAAGCATCTCAAGTACAACAACTTGTAGAAGGCTTAGAAGCTTTAGGAAGAGCATCCGGAGACAACTTAACATTATTAGCACAAAGAATAAAAGATGCTGCAGGACAGGCCATTGCATTAGACCAAGCACTAAGAGTTGCTTCGGTTGGAGCTTCGGCTGGATTTGATGGAAAACAGTTAGAAGGGTTAGCAATTGTAGCTAGGTCTGCTGCTATAGCACTTGGTAGAGATGTCGGAGACGCAATTGACAGACTAGCAAGAGGTGCCGCAAAACTCGAACCAGAAATTTTAGATGAATTAGGCATCTTTGTTAGACTAGACGATGCTTCAGCAAAATATGCAGCTAGTATAGGTGTTGCTACTTCTGAGCTGACTAGATTCCAGCAAAGACAAGCTTTTGCAAATGAAATTATAGAACAAGGCGGACAAAAGTTCTCAGAGATAGGAGATAATGTAGATGTATCTTCTTTTGATGCTTTAGCAGCTACTTTAGGAGACTTAGCACGTAGCTTTACAGATTTTTTCAATACAGTACTTGGGCCGATAGCAAGTTTCTTTGCTAATAATACCGTTGCGCTAGCAGGTTTCTTTATGGCGATAACAAAAGGCATAATGAGTCAAGCTTTACCTATGCTTAATAAGTTTGCTGCGTCCGCTCAGAAAGGTGCAATGCTACAAGTTCAACAAGCTCAAGCTGCAGCTAGACGAATTGATAGAGAAATACAAGGACAGAGAAATTTACTTAAACCTATAAAAAATAGTGAACTAGCTTATAATCAGTTGTTTGGAAAAATGAAACAAGGTACTGCAACTGCCGCAGAATTAAAACTGATGGAACAAAGTTTAGCAAAATCTATTAGACAAAGACAAGCAGTACTTTTAACAGGAAGCGCAAAAACTCTCGCAGCAAGACAAGCAGAGTTAGCAACTACAGTACAACAACAACGAGAATTACAAAAGTTAATAAAATTAGAAAATAGTAGAGCGGGTAAAGCCGGAGACATTAAAGTTCTTTCTGCAGGAGCAAAATCAAAAAGAAGCGAACAAGCAGTATTTAGAGAATTAGATAAAGACCCAAGTTTTAAAGGATATATGAGAGCTTTTGGATTATCAAATCTAGCGCAGAAAAAATATAAAAAGAATTTAGGAGACTCAATAAATTCAACTAAGTTATTCGGATTCAATTTAGGATTTTTAGGCAAAGCAGCAAATAAAGCTAGACCTGCGATTTTTGGGTTTGGGCTTACATCAAAAATAGCAATTAAAGGAATATTTACAGCCATACCTGTTATAGGACAATTACTATTTGCATTAGATTTATTAATTGTTGGTCTTAAAAATACAATTAAATTTTTTGCAGGTTTTCGAGGAGAAGCTACTAGATTAGAAAAAGCAACAGATGCTTTGGCTTCTCAAACTAAATTTTATGCAGAAACTCAATCAGCTTCTGCAGAAGCAAATAAAAGTGCTTCCGAAGCTTTGAAAACTACTTCTGCAGCAACATCAGAATTAATAAATACTACTAGAGAATACTCCGAGGCACAAAAAAGTGCTAGAAAAGAAAGCAGTATATTTGGAAAGTTGCTTCAAGGAATATTTGTACGTATATCTTTTAGATGGATGCAGTTTACAGCTTTGTTTAATATTTTTGATGGAATACTTACAAGAATAGGAATTCAATTTCAAATTTTTGCAGCAACAATTGCTAAAGATTTAAGATTCATTATTAATTTAGCAATAAGAGCTATCAATTTAATAAATAGAGATACAGGAATAGAGCCTATCGAACTAATTAGTGCTGAAGGTCAAGATGCAAAAATTAATGCTCTAAAATTACAACTATTAGAACTTGCTGATGGAAGAGAAAAGTTAATGTCTGGAGAGAGTCTAAGCATCTTTGGAGCAGAGGCCGGAACTAGCGCAGAGTTGAAATCTTTTCAAACAGTATTACAATCTGCTGGGATAGCGGCTCAAGAGCTTCAATCTTTTTTAGGTACAGATAATATAAATAACTTTGCACAACAAATTCAAGAAGCAAATTCAAGTAAAAGTCTAGGAGGTTTTTCTCCAGAAATTCAAAATCTAATTAATAGTCTAGGAATTTTTGATGACCAAGTTTTATCAAGTTCTGAATTAATTACTTTATTAAATAGCGCGTTAGAAGAAGGAACAAAAGTTAGTGTTAATCAAGGAGATGCAGTAAATTCTTTAGGAGAAACTTTTAAAAATAGTGGACAAAAAATTAATGAGTTTTTAAATTCTTTCAACAAACAAACATCAGTAAGTACCTTTTCAGGTCTAGTAAAAACTATTAATAAAGACTTCCAGGAATTAAGCGCAGATACCGCAGGAGAGGCTATACTAGAATCCTTTGATGGAGCAACAGCTTCTTTTAAATCACTAATAGAAAATGGCTCCCTACTTGCTCCTCTACTAAAAGAACAAGAAAAAGAATTAGATGCTATACTACAGAAAAATGGAAAAATAACTGATGAAGATAGAAAGAGAATAGCATTAAAACTAGGAATACCTGCAACTATAAAGCAAGAAACAGCCGCTTTAGAAGCTTTAGTAGTCAAACTAAATAATGCGTTACTTTTTGATAAAGCCAGACTAGACACATTAAAAGCACAAGAACAAGCAGTCTCTAAACAAGCAAAAATGAATGCTTCAGCTACAGCAGCGCAGATTGCTCTTTCTAATCAACAAGGAACTATTACTTTAAATAGGTTACAAGATGAAGCAGCTCTACAAGAACAAACTTTAGGTCTTTCAAAAGGACAAGTTCTTACTCAAGAAGAGTTAAACAAAAAAAGTGAAGATGAACGACAAAAATATGCAACTCTACTAGAAAAAAGAGTTGAAATTGCAAAAGTTTCTGCGTCACAAATAGGAACAGACGAAGAGTTAGCAAAAATAGGACTACAAGCAAATGCTCTTGCAACAGCACAACTCGCAACTGTAAAACAAAAACAAGCATTTTTAGCTACTGAGCTAAAGACGACTCAAATACTATCAAATGTAAGTAAAGGACTCGGAGGAAAGTTATCTCCGGCACAGCAGTTAGAAGCACAGAAAAAACTAGCAGAAAACAAAATTAAAAACTTTGAAGACGAACTTAAGTTATTAAATGCAAGATTAGCTTTTGAAATAACAATAGCAAATGCACGACTTGTTGCTGAAGGAATAGATAAAACAATCCGAGAAGATATTATAGCGGACTTAAAAACACAACAAGCAATTCAAGCAGATATATTAGGATTAAAAATTGAAGGAGCAAAAGAAGAGGCAAAAACAGTTGGAGCAAGTAATTTTACAGGATTATTAAGTACAGGTACTTTTGCAGACCAAAATACAGCCGCGGATACAGCTATAACTGAGTTAGGTACAACATCAGGAAAAGACACTCAAGGCAAACTAGAGATAATGAATGATTTCATGAGCCCTATGAGAGATGCTCTTAATGAACTAGGTCCTGGGGGAGAACTTGTAGCAACAGCTCAAGAAGGCATACTAACTTTAGCTTCAGCTTTTGATATTGTTGCAAATACGACAGACAATGCTGCAGGTAAAATGGCAGCTGTTGGAGCCGCCGTAACAGCAATAAGTGCAATAATGCAAGCAAGTTCAAAAGCACAAGTTGCAGAAATAGATAATCAAATAAAAGCAGAGCAAGCAAGAGACGGAAAATCTAAAGAGTCTGTAAGTAAAATAGCAGCAATGGAGAAAAAGAAAGAAGGTATCCAAAGAAAAGCTTTTGAACAAAAGAAAAAGATGGATATTGCTTCAGCAGTCATAAGCACTGCTTTAGGTATTACAAGAGCTCTTGAATTAGGCCCTATAATTGGTCCAATACTTGCCGTGATGCAAGCAGCAATGGGAATGGCTCAAATTGGAATAATAAAGAAACAACAGTTCCAAGGTAGTACTGGGGACGTAGCTGCACCAAATACTACACTAAGTTTAGGGGCTAGGTCAAATAGAGTAGACGTTTCTAGAGAGGCAGGAGCCGGAGAAGCTTCATATTTAAGAGGAGCTAAAGGTATAGGGTCTAATGCTAATGATTTCACAGGAATGTCTATGGGCAAAAGAGGATATGCCAATGGCGGAGAAGGTATAATAGTTGGGGAAAGAGGTCCTGAAGTCATTGCACCAGCAGAACCTATAGATATTATACCAAACTTTGCATTAGGTGGCTCAGGACAAAATATTACTTTTAACATAAATGCTGTAGATGGACAAAGTGTACAGAATATGTTAATGGACCAACAAGGAACAATTGTAGGCGTAATTAGAGACGCTGCAAACTCATATGGTGAGGACTTCTTACCAGATGTAAATATTGGTTATGACATGGGAGGTTCATAATGGCGAGTTTTAGTACTTTTGCAAATAGACTACCAGACCCAAATTATGGGGTATCAGAATTTGGAAATAATGTAAATAGCGCGGCCAACTATGGCCCTGGATTTGCTTCAGTGAAATATTCTACCGAGTACCCTACCATGGTTTCTAGAACAAATAGTGGAAGAGTCGTAACTAGGTCAATAGTAGGACAAAAATTAAAAATAGCAATAACTTATAATCCACTTACTAGAGATCAATTTGAACCTATATACTCTTTTTTACAAGAAAAGAAAGGAAGATTAAAACCGTTCTTTGTAGTACTTCCACAATATACTGACCCTAGAGATGCTACTTGGTCTGGAAGTATAACTGTGGATGGGTCAATTACTGCAGGTACTGACAACTTTTTAGCAGACCACTCTTCTTTAACAGGACAACCAAAAAGAGGAGATGTTTTTACTATAACAGATTCTGGAAATAGTAATCACAAGAAACTTTATACTGTAACAAGAGTTCAAGATAATTCAACTTATTACAGTGGGGAAGCTCAACCTTCCTCTAACCAATATCGAATTTATTGCTCTCCAAATATTTTATATGATGTAACAGACAACTCAGTTTTAAAATTTGAATCACCAGAAATACGAGTAATTCAATCAGGAGATGTTCGAGAGTATAGTCTTGGAACAAATAACTTATACAGTTTTTCACTTAACTTAGAAGAGGCTTTACCGTAATGGCTACCGAAAGAGATATAAATAGTACAATTAGAACAATGCTTTTAGACAATGAAGCATTTGAATACGCACATCTAATAAAATTTGAGCGTCCTCAACTACCTAGTGCAAATAATACATTTTCTACAAATGCAAATAAATTCGCGTATATTACAGACGCTACTAGAGATATTTCTTTTAATGACGGTTCTACTAATGATGCAGGAAGTGCAAATGGTACTCAAATATATAGAGCTAATAAACTTTTAAATATCTCAGGATATAAAGAAAGCGTTCAAGCAAAAGCTGACACAATGTCTTTAACTTTAGCTTCTGAAATATTAGGAACTTCTATACCTGCAAATTTAACTTTTACAAGTAATACCATTACTACTAATAGTATTGGAGTTGATTTTGTAGAAGAAGGCTTCAAAGAAGGCGACAAAATTAAGTTAGAAGCTAATGACGGGGCTGGATCAAATCACAATAAACATTTCCTAATTACAGGATTCTCAAACTCAAACCAAAGCATAGCAATAGAAACTTTAGATGATTCTTTTACTACAAATAGTAGTGGAGAGCTTTATAATGTATCTATTGAATCAGAAGAAATCAAAGGGCCTTTACTCGCTAGAGGTACAGATTTAGCAAATCCAAGCTTTTTAAATAAAAATGTAGAAGTACATAAAGTATTTTTTGACCCTGAAACAGGGCAAATAAAAGGAAATGCAAGTATACTTATATTTAAAGGGCTAATTACAAAAGCAAACATTACAGAAGACCCTTCAAGATCAAGTAGAGTTCAATGGACACTAAGCAGCCACTGGGCAGACTTTAATAAAGTTCAAGGAAGAATGACCTCCGATGAAATACACAGAGCTTTAAATGCCAGTGGTAGTCCTCAAAGAGATGCGGCATTAAAAAAAGAATATGCTGATGATATGGGATTTATGCATGCAGATACAAGTGTAAATCTTGTTGCTACTTATAAAGAAAAATATCAAGAAATGGAAGTAAAAACTTCTAAGCATGGATTGTTTGGGTTAAAGACTAAAGTACAGACAAAAATGGTTGATAAAACTAGAGATAGAGATGTTGACTTAAAAGTTGATTTAGTTTCAAAATATCTTCCTGTTGTGTATGGTGTGCGTAGACTACCGGGTATTCCTGTATTTGCAGACACTCCTTCCAACGACCCAGACACAATTTATGTACTGTATGCAATAGCCGAAGGAGAAGTAGAAGCAATCTATGATATTTATATTGATGGAGAGCCTTTAGTATGTTTAAATAAAGAAGATGAAGATAGTAGGTCAATAACTGGAACAAATTCAGAAAGTAGTGGAGTACTGTGTGCCGGTAGAGCTGATAGAGGAGAAACAATTAGAGGAAACAGTAGTTACTCTTCAACTTTACAAAATTATGCTACAGGAAAACAATCAAAGTTTCATGATAGTGAAAGGTCTTTTGATAAAAACTTTTACGACCAGTATGATGTGCAAGAAATCGATTATATAACAGACTCAGGAAGTTACTATGATTACTATAACTCGGGTAGTGCAACCTCTTATACTGGAAGTACTCAAAATACTGTAGGCATAAGAGATGGACAAACATTTCAAATAAGTGTTCCTCAACCTATTAAACTATGGTTTCATGCAGGAAAATCTGACCAAACAGCAAATTCAAAACTTATAGATATAGCAACAGGAGCAACAAAATTTAAACGCCAAATAGACTACTTTAATAACTCAAATGGAGAAGAGTACTGGTCAACTAATCATAGACTATTAGATACAGCATATGTACTAGCGGAAATAACAGTAAATGAAGAAAACACAGATATTCCAGAACTTGAGTTTGTTGTTAGAGGTAGAATACACGAAGGATATAACTACGACTTCACTTATAGACACGATGATAAAGGATATTCAAGCGAGGATACAGCTAATTTTACTTTGGGAGAATCAGTAACTTTTTATAGAACAAGTGATAATGCTGTTTTAAACACTACTACAGTTAGAGATGTTTTCGAAGAAACAGACCCTAGAACAGGTTCAGTCTATAATAAAATTAGATTTGCAGATAGACCGTATCACTCTAGTAACTTTACTTATATTGATGATGCACCTATTCATACAGAGTTTTATGCAAAAGACTCAAGTAATAATATGTGGCACATGCTAACATGGAATCATAATGATATAGACAATTCAGATGCATACTTACCTAATCAAGGTTCAAATATTTCAAGCATTGGAAGAAATTCTGGCACAGGCAAACTAGAATTATCTGTAGGTGATACTGATTTAAGTGGACAAACTAAATTCAAGATAGTTGGAACAGGTGCAGGACAGTTAGAAGGAATAGAAAATTCTACTTTAACTGGAACATACTCTAATCAGGTTGTAACTTTAAATGTTTATGTAGGTACTTTAACAGGAAGTGATACTATTTCAAGTGGTAGAATTATTGGCTCTAAACAAGTTAAGCTACCTTCTGCTGCTTCTTCTACAGATGATTTTTACAATGACCAATTTATTGAAATAACTTCAGGTCAAGGAGTTGGAGAAAAAAGAAGAATTACAGACTATAATGGTACTACAAAGATTGCTACATTAAAAACTAATTTTATTGACCATCCAAATGCAAGTAGTGATTACAAAGTATTTGGCAGAGGAAGTGATTTACGTTCAGGAAACAATCCAGCATTACATACATTAGATTATATAACAAATAATACTTTCGGAAAAGGTTTAGATTTAGAAAAAGATATTTCATTACAAACTTTTACAAATTCAGCAAGAACTTGTGACTCTCGTTCTGATATTACTATAGCTGCTACTACGGCTGCTACAGTTGGAGATGAATATATATTAACTAATGATGGAACGGCTTCAGGAACTGTAATCGCACGAGGAAAAGTCAAAAGCTCTACACAAGTCGCAACCCATAACTCAATAGTACTAGAAAACGTTATAGGACAATTTCAAAGAATATGGCAAAAATGGATATACTATAAAGTAGGGGATATCATATATACAAACTCTGGAGATTTATTTAGAGTTCCTTCTTCCAAAGGAAATGGCTATATTGATGTACAACCTACCAACGGTAGTAGACAAGGATTGACATATATAAACAACGTTACTTTATATAAAGCAACAAATACAGGAGTTACTCTTACAACCTTTGGGAAAAAGTATGTAGAAAATTATAGTTTATATGATTCAGATTTTGTACAATACTGGAGATGGGTAGGCTGGGAACACGATCATCAAAGATGGTGTACTCGTCACCAAATGAATGTAGTGCTTGAAACAAGTAGTTCTGTTTTTCAAAATACTACAAATATGTTAGAGCATTATAATGGTATTCTTAGTTATTCTAATGGAAAATATGAACTAGAAGTAGAAGCTCAAGAAGATATTCCGAGTGATAATAGTCCTTATCATATAAAATATGGAGATATAATTGGTTCTTTAAAAGTCACAGAAGACCCAAGCAGAAAAAGTTTTAATACAATTAACGCGTCTCTATCAGACCCCGGCAACAAATGGTCAAATACTTCTGTAGCTTTTTATAATTCAAACTTTGTAAAAGCAGACAGAAATGTAGTAAAAACAGGAAATCTACAATTTTCTGGAATTACAAATTACTGGAACGCAAGAATAAATGCAGAAAGATTTTTAACAGAATCTCGTTTTCCTTTGCAGATATCTTTTACTATAATGCCAAAAGGTATACTACTAAAAGCAGGACAAGTATTAAAAATAGATTATGATAGATTTGGATGGAGTGGTAAACTTTTCCGTATTCAAGATTTATCTGTAAACACAGATTGTTTAGTTAGCGTATCAGCAGTTGAATATGATGATTCAATGTATGTAATATCAAATACAAGAACATCTGCAGTAAGTAGTACAGAAAATCCGGGAGCGCCTGGTACAGGGACTCCTACTACACCTACAGATTTGACAGGCTCTACTGATAAACAAGGAGTTACAGCTCTTACTTGGACAAATGCAACTAACTTTATAAACTCAAGTGATTCTACTGAAATATGGGCTTCGGATGATAATAATAGGTCAAACGCTACTAAAATAGGAGAAGCGGATAATGAGACTACCTTCAATCACGCTTTAGGAGAAGAAGCAGCAAAATACTATTGGATTCGACATAAGAGAGTTATATCAAAAAGAAGGTCTAAACAAAAAACAACAATATTTTCAGCTTATCATCCAAGTGAGGTAACAGCTGGAGTGCCGGGAACAGCTAAATCTCCAGCGCAAATAACTGTAAACTTAACAAACCCAAGTATGACCTTGCAACAAACAAATGCAGGTTCAATAAACTATGCCGCAACTGGAACAGATATTCAAGTTATACTTGGAGAAAATATACTAATAAATGACCAGTCCGGCGACCAAGCAAACAGTAGCTTCAGAGTTGCAGTATCTGCGTCAAATATTACAGCAGGTTCAGAAAGCACTGTCAATGATGCAAATAGTAATGCAACAATATTTAGAATAGGAAATCATGGGAATGCAACTTCGGATACTCCTGTAATTACCTATACAATTACGGTTAAAGATGGAGTAGGCTCAACTACGACCTTACAACGTTTTCAACATTTTGCTGTCGCACAAGATGGAGCACCTGGTAACGATGGGTTTACGATTACAGGAACAAATACAAACCATACATTTACAGGAAATACTACAGGGGCTGCAAGTGCCACAGGATTTTCTTGTGACTTTGTAATTAGAGAAGGAGCAACTACATGGACTTATGATGGCTCTTCTCCATACTCGTCGAATTCTTATAGGTATGGTTCTTTAACAGACTCAAATGTTTCTTCTAGTGTTGCTTCAGATGGTACAATTACTATTGATTCAAATTCAGCACTATTATCGGGGACTTCAACACTAACAGGAAGTATAATTGTACCAATTTATGATAACTCAGACGACACTTTACTTACTACAGCAGTAATTAGCTTAAATAAAACTATAGAAGGATTAGTGGGACAAGACGCAAAATCTATAAGAATATCAACAAGTTCTTTAGTGTTTACTCAAGCAAAAAACGGAACATTAAGCCCAAATTCAATAACTCTTACTGCAAATAGACAAAATGTTTCAAGTAGTTCAAGTTTTAACACTAATCCAAATGTGAGTTTAACAGGCAGTGGGGATACTAGAACTTTAACAAGTGCAAACTTTGGGTCAAATACTTCAGTAACAGTAACAGTAAGTGCCGATACAGTTTCAGATACAGTCACTCTTATTAGAGTCGAAGAGGGTTCTGATGCTCTTACAATTGTAAATTCAAACCCTGCACATACTGTCCCTTCTACAAATACAGGGGTTGTTAACTCAGGAAACTTAACAGGAAGTGGCACTACTATAAAAGTATTTGAAGGAGCCACTTCACTAGATTATGATGCTAGTGGTACAACAGCGGGGCATTGGACAGTATCTGCATCACAAAGTCCTAGCTCAACTCTTTCTACAACAAGTGTCTCGGATAGCGGCAATGATGCGGTTGTAAATGATTATACTTCAATGGCTACTGGTACAGATAATGTAGTAGTTACTTATACAATAACAGGTAAAAAATTAAATGGAGAAAATTTCTCTTTGCAGACTTCACAAAGTATTGCTAAATCAAAAACAGGTACACCAGGTGGGGCAGGAGTTCGTGGCGGAAGTATATTTACTTTTGAAGAATCTACTACAAGTGGAATAAGTGCTTCAGATGCTTCTGACTTTGCAGGAACTTTAGATACTGGCACCGCTCAAGCAGTAGCAGCAGCAGTAATTGCAGCCGCTTCTGATGGCACGATAAGACCAAACGATAGAATAACAGTAACAGACAATAGCGCAGATAAAGCTGGAACAAGAGTATATACTGGAAGTGCGACTACAAGTTCTGGCTCTGTAGGAACTTCAGACTATAGTTCTTTAGTTGTAGAAACATTTAATGGCTCTGTAATCGTAGACGGAACTCTTAGTGCATCTAAATTAACAGCAGATACTACTATAACGAATAATTTAAATGTTGGAAGTAATTTAGTAGTTGGTACAGGGGGTAAAATTTATTCACAAAATAAAACTTCGTTTACAGATACAGATGCAGGTTTTTATATGGATACTACTGGAGACTTTCATGTAGGAGATGCAGGAAGTTTTATTAAGTTTGATGAAAGTGCAGGAACAGTTGCAATAAAAGCTGATACAATTCAATTTAGCTCAGGAACAAGTGTTTCAACTTTTGATGGAAACTATAATAATTTAAGTAACCAACCTCCTTTATTTAATGGAGCATATGGTAGTTTAACAGGAGCACCTACTTTTGGTACTTTAACAGTTAATGGTACAAGTTTTACTCCTACAGGCTCCAATGTATCTATTAGTCCTAGCGGTTTGGGAATTGACACAAATTATATTGAAGGTGAATTAGGAGTAAGTGATATTGTAGGATTTGGAAACACAAATGTAAGTGGCGGAAGAATAACTCTAACAGGAACAACTATGAATTTTAATACTACTAGTAGTTCCACAACAGTAAGCACTGGCGGCATAGATATAAATGCTTTTACACAACAAATTATTATTTCGGATAGTTCATAATGGCAAGACGAGTACTACTAGGCAAAGACGGTTCAAACTTTGTACTAAAAATTTCTAAATCTGGAGACGACATAATTGATGATACTATCAATGCTAGAGACTTATTATTTAATTCAGAAATATATCGAGCAGGAGTTATTCGTTCCAATACTAGCTTTACTTCTTTAGGCTCAGGGTCTTATAAAACTTTTGAAAGCACTACAGATGCAAATGGTAATCACTATATTCCTGCATATTTAATTTCAGAAAATGGAACACAGTTTGCAACTGCAGTATTTGATTATGGATACGCATCAGTTACGACTAGTCAAGACTATTATGGTAGAGTAGTTGCAGGCCTTCCTACCGCAGGGGGAGGAGGACTTTATGAATTCAGTTTGGCAAGCTCAGGTACTAATAGAAATAGATTAAAATTACAATATATAAATATTGCAGATGCAGATGACCCAAGACCGGGACAAAATGCAGGATATCCTTTTATAGAAGATAGAGCTTTAGCCTCTTCTGACAGTGTTACTGTTAAAGTAGATATTTTAGGTATTCCTTGTCAATACGGAAAAATGGTAAATAATACTACTGTTTTTGGAAACTCTCTACTAACAGGAACGGCTTCAGGAGGAGGTGGAGGTAGTGGAGGCACAGTTTCTGCACCAGCAGACCCCACAGTTACTTTTGTATCAAGAACTTCTAGTGTAGATAACTTAACCGTAACTTCAACAGCAGGAACAGGAAATACAGCAACAATTCAATTTATAGCAACAACTGCAATAAGTCCTGTGCCTAATATAGCAGCTTCGGGCTGGCAAACCTCAGGAAGTTTTACTCAGCCTAGAGGAACTACTAGATGGTATTGGGCAAAACAAGGTAGTTTTGTTTCGGATGTAAATGCTCAAGGTGGATATACTTCTCCTGCGTATGATAACACTCCCACTGCTTTTGACTTAGGAGGCCCTCAAACAAACGCAGCTCTTAATACATATTTTCAATCTTCTGAAATTACAGTAGCTGGACTAGATAATTCAGATTTTGCACTTGTCTCAGTAACTGGAGCTCAATTAAGTAGGAATCAAGGAGCGTATACAACAAATGGCACTATAGCAGTAAATGGGGATGATTTTAGAATAAGAGTACTATCAAGCTCTTCTAACGGTACGTCTACATCAGGGACTTTAACTATTGGAACAGTAAGTGATACATATCAAGTAAGCACAGGACAAGATACAACAGTAGATGCCTATGATTTTACAAATCAAAACAGCTTAGAATTAAGTACTTTAGTATATTCAAATACTGAAACAATAACAGGGATTAGTACAGGCGTCAGTGTATCTATTAGCGGAAATAGTGCTGAATTTAGTATAAATGGGGGGAGTTATGGAACTTCGGGAACTATTACAAATAATCAAACTTTAAGATTAAGAATGAATACGAGCGGAAGCTTTGCAACTAATACATCTACTACTGTAAATGTAGGAGGGGTTACAGATACTTGGACAATTACAACAAGAGGTCAAACTCCTGTTACTACTCCAGGTTCTATAACAGCAACGCAAATTACGAATACAACGGCAACTGCACAAACAGTAGATGCAACAGCAGCTCATCAATTTTTAGGTTCAGGTACTTTACAAGTATCAAACAACAATTCCACTTACTCAGCGAATGGAACAGACTTTAGTCAAAATAGAAATACAACAGTAACTTACTATGCCCGCTCTCTAGGAGCAGATGGTAATACAAGTAATACTATTAACGTAGATAAGTTTGTGCCGCCAGTTGTAAGTCTGAGTGGAATTGGTAATTCATCTTTTTCCTTTGCAGCATTTAACAATACGTATGCTCCAACCCCTCAACGAGCAGGAGGTAACTATAATACATACAGTAGTTATTGGGGAACAACAACAACAAGTATTAGTAATAATTCAGGAGGATGGTTAAGTACTTCTATTACTAATTCTTCTGCAGGAAACTATAACTTAACAGCGCCTTTAAATAATAGTGGAAGTGATAGAACTGCAACAGTTACTTATACAACAAATACAGAGTTTGGAGCCTCTCATTCAATGACATTTACAGTTTCACAAACTTCTCTTGATGCTACTTGTGACCAATTTACTTTTACAGATGTAACAAATGCAGCAGCAAGTTCTACAGTTACTGACTCTATAACAATAACAGGAATAAATACAATGGTATACGTACAGTACTCTGGAGATACAGGAGGTTTTAGAATAGGAAGTAGTGGTTCTTTTACAACAGCAGCAAAGTTTGCAGTAAATAATGATACAGTAGAAGTTCAACTAAATACTGCTGCAACGGGAGGAGGAAGTAAAAGCGCTACTATCAATGTTAGTGGAGTAAGCGACACTTTTACTGCAACTACAGCCGCAGATACTACACCTGATGCTTTCAGTTTTACCGACCAAACAGGAGTATCAACCTCAACAACAATATATAGCAATATAATAACAATAGCAGGAATAAATACTTCTGTCACAGCTTCTATAAGTGGAAATTCTGCTGAAATGCAAGTTAATAGTGGTAGTTATACTTCTTCAAATCAGACTATTAATGTTGGTGATACAATACGATTAAGAATGACTTCCAGTGCCACTACAGGGGCTACAGTAAATACTACTCTAACTGTTGGAGGAACTTCAGATACTTGGTCAGTTACAACTACAACAGCAACTCTTTTGTGGTCGGTAGGATTAGCACTTGGAAGTTTCAGTGCTTATGGCTTCTTATCTCAAGGATTTAGTACTTATATAGGAGGAGGTCATGGAACTGCAACTGATACTTCTTGCGATTTATATAATGGTAGTACTACTTGGGGTTTTAGTGACCAAGAAAGTTCTTTCGGAAATACTTTTTTTCATGTAAGTGGGGCAACTTCTAATGCTGGATGGACAACTTTAAAAATATATAATGGAACAAGTAATTCAGCTACTCTGATAACAACAAAAACAAGAAGTTCACTTACTTACAGTAATTCAGGCGGAAGCTTCGCTAGTTGGGATATGGGTTCTGATCTTACAGGTGGAACAGGTAATTTATTTTTGGAGTTCTTTTAATGGAAACTTTTAATAACAATGGACAATTATACGTGAGAAAAATCTATGACAACGACTTTACTATAGAAATTCCCGCAGTTTTAAATGATGATGGCTCTTTAAATGAGCCTCAGACTAATACTAATTTAGAAGCTACTTATGAAATTCATAAGGTGCATAAGGAGACATATGAAACTTATACATCATAATTCTTTAATAAATACTCCTTATTCCTTACAAAAGTATGTAAAATCTTTTCAGCAGTGGGACAAAGTTCATGCCTTTAACATTGAATCTGCATTGATTTACGAAGCATTTTTATCCGTATGTGATTCAAATAAAATTATGGGGGATTATTATATTATAAATAGTAGTCTAAAGGCTAATAAAAATTTACAAATTTGGACATTTCAAGAATGGAAAACAATAGGCACTATTAAGATTGGAGATTATATTTTTAATGATAATTATAAATATATAAAAGTTGATAGCATAGAAGAAGTTTCAGAAAGTGTTGCAGCAGTTGAAGTAGAAACAACAGCAAATTATTTTTTAGAGAGGTATTTAGTAAAATGAGTAGACGAGTATTATTAGGTAAAATTGATAGTAATGATCAGGGGTTGCTTATATCTAAGCCTGGAGTAGATGTAATTAATAGTTCAGGTGTTGTTGCAAACAAAGACTTACTAATTTTTGACAGTCGTGAAAAAGGATATGCTCAAGTTATTGCAAGAGGGTCAACAACAGTAACTCGAAGTGGAAGTAATGCAGGAACATCTACAGTTACTTTCTCAACTGTAGCAATTCCTAATCCTGTAGTAATTACTTATCCTGATGATAACATTATAAATTCTCCATATTATGAAATAACTTCAGTAAGTACTACAGCAGTACAGTTTACAGTCCCTGCAACGTATGCGGATTTTGCAACAATATATGGAACTAATTTTAATTATTTTCAGAATTTTAGTAGTGGTGGTGGTACTCCAACTTCTACAACAATAAACTATATAATTTTAAGGGGGCATGTATAATGGCGAGACGAGTATTATTAGGAAAAGCGGGGAGTGACCAAGGATTTTTTGTATCTAAATCAGGTACAGATGTGGTAAATGACTCAGGAGTTTTAACAAGCGGAGAAAATTTACTTTTTGATAGTAGAGTGGGAGTTGGAAGTTTGCCCCTTAAATTTCATGGGGAAGGTTTATTAGGAGTACCCCCTAATGTAAGTAACAGTTCAGGTCAAAGTATTCAAATACAACAAGGGTTTACTAGTAGTACAAAAGCTACGATTACACATAATTTAGGATATAAACCCTATTGTATAGTACAATGGTGTTTTCAATCAGACTTAGACTTTAACGGTCATGCAACAAAAATGTATCCAGTAAATCACACAAACTATCAAATGGAAGCAGAAGCTTCAGATTATGGACAAAGAGTACAAGAATTTAGAACTGAAGGAGTTCTAGGGGTGTGGTATGAAGTAACTACCACACAATTAATAATTTATAATAATATGCAAGGTGAATATGGATATGAGACTTTGGATGGAACAGTACAACAGGCTAGTGGTGTTAGTGGAAGGTCTATAGCATATGCATTTTTAATTTTTGATGTACAAGGAGTAGATACAATATGAGCAAAATTACAACAGCAACAACAGGAGTTGGGACAACAGAAACAACTGTTTATACTTGCCCTACAGGCAAAGAAACAACAATATCGAGATTTAGTATAACAGGAACAAAAGATGTTACTGATTTAAAACTTAAGTATTACAATTCATCTTCATCGTCAATCATAGCTTTAGTTGATAGTGGTGTAATAAATTCAGGAGATACAGTTAGTTATATAAGTAATTCAAATACTTTAACTATGAATCCAACTGATTACCTTAGTGCATTATCAAATGTTGATAATTCATTAGATATAATTGTAACATATGAGGAAACAGATGCTTAGCCTACATAGGTTCAAAAAACAGTTCTTGACAAGAGGTTATAAAATTTGGTATAATTAAGACATTGGAGGTATAAAAGATATGTCAGCAGGAAGCTACAATTTCACATTAGAACAGGGAGCAACATTAGATAGAACTGTTACAGTACAGGAAAGTGGCTCGGCTATGGATTTGACAGGATATACTCCAAGAATGCAAGTTAGAGGTACGCATGATTCTACGACCGTACTACTTACTGTAACTTGCAGTATTGCTAACGCTTCAGGCGGTATAATACGTCTACAAGCCAGTGCAAGTACTACATCTTCTATTGAAGAAGGAATATATGTATACGACTTAGAAATTGAGTCAGGTACTGGAGTTGTTACTCGTTTATTACAGGGTAACGTAACAGTAACTCCAGAAGTAACAAGATAACATGGCTATTACAGTAACGGTTAATGAAGAGCCGACTTTCGTAACAGTAAACGAAACTAATACTAATGTTACAGTAAATCAAACAGACAACCCTATAACTGTGCAAACAAGTCTGGCACTGGTTACAGGAGTATTAGCCTCTGCAGCAGAAATAACAGCAGACGCTCACGGGTCTTTTGGTGGCGGTTCGCTTCAAGCAGCTATTAACCATCTTGCAGACCAATTTTTTAGACAATCAACAACCCCTTCAGGGGCTTCATTAGGAGAAGGTGATTTATGGTACGATACTGGTAATGATCAGCTAAAAGTATATAGAGAAACTTCCACTAATAACTTTGAATTCGTACCCCTTGCCGCAGCAACGGATACAATGGACAATCTAGACGGAGGACAGTTCTAGAAGTCAAATAGGAAAATATTATGGCACAAACAATCAAAATCAAAAGAAGTAGTAGCGCGGCAGCTCCTGGTAGCGCCCTAGCTGCGGGTGAACTAGCCTATTCGTTTAATTCCAGTAAACTATTTATAGGTGACGGCTCTGCTAACGATATCATAGGTGGTGAGTTATTTGTAAATATGCTCGACCATACAGCAGGTACTTTAACTGCTAGTTCAGCAATCATTGTAGACTCAAGTAGTAAAATAGACCAGTTAAAAACAGCAAACCTTACTATAGGTGCTAACTCTATTACTGCCGGTTCAGGAAATGTTCAAATAGTTGCAGCAGCTGATTTAGATTTAGACTTAACAGGTGGTTCTATTGATGTAAGCAGCCAAGCTACAGAAATTGTTATGATTGATAACAATGCAAATGCATTTGCTATCAAAGAAGGTGTTACTTCATATTTAACATTTGATTCCACAAACTCTGCTGAAAAAATAACATTAGGTAAAAAACTTGAAGCAGGTTCTGTAGAAATAGAAGGTACAAACTTTGATATTAATGGAGGCACTATTGATGGTGCTACTATTGGTGGGTCTTCTGCAGCAGCAGGTACATTCACAAATTTAACAGGCACAGGTACAATAAACTTTGCAGGTGCTACAGTATCAAACGGTGGTTCAGTAACTACTGTAGATATTAATGGTGGTACTATTGATGGTGCAGTTATAGGCGGCGCTAGTGCAGCAGCTATAACAGGTACTACAATTACTGCTACAACATTTACAGACGGTACAGCAAGTATAAGCAGTGGAGATATAACAGGAGTTACTTCATTAGCAGTAGACAACGTTACTGTAAATGGTAATGATATTTCTACAACAAATTCAAACGGTAATTTAACACTTTCACCAAATGGTACAGGAACAGTAACAGTTCCATCAGGATATAAAGATAGATCAGGTTTTGGAGCCACTTCTTTAGTATCAAAAGAATATGTAGATGCAGTTAAAGTTGGTTTAGACTTTAAAGACTCGGTAAGAGTTGCTACTACAGGTTCAAATATTTCTTTATCAAGCGCACCAGCAGCAATCGATGGTGTAACTCTTTCTAGTGATGACAGAGTACTTGTAAAAGACCAATCTTCAGGCGCAGAAAACGGTATTTACGTATTTAATGGTTCTGGCTCTGCAATGACAAGAGCTACAGATGCTGATGCTAATGCAGAAGTTACTTCAGGTATGTTTACTTTCGTAACAGAAGGTAGCGTAAATGCTGATAGTGGTTTTGTACTAACAACAGATGGAAGTATTACAGTAGGTTCAACTGCTCTTGCTTTTGCTCAATTCTCAGGTGCTGGTCAAATAACTGCTGGTACAGGTATGACCAAGACTGGAAATACTCTTGATGTAGAAGTAGATGGACAATCATTAGAAATAAGTTCAGATGCTTTAAGAATTAAAGGTATTACACAAACAGCAACTGGTGACTTAATATTTGGTAATACAAATGGAGCAAATACTGGTTATCAAAGACTAACAATTGGAACATATGATTCTACAAATAGTGTAGGACAAATGTTACAAGTCGGAGCAAACAGTACAGTTACTTGGACAAACACAATAGATGGAGGAACATTCTCCTAATAATTAGTTTCCGCGTATATACGCATAGAAAAGGAAATCCATAAATATGGCACAAACGATTAAATTAAAAAGGTCTGCAACTCAAAATGCAGTACCTTCAACATCTTCTTTAGCACTTGGCGAAATCGCCATTAATACTTATGATGGTAAGTTATTTATTAAGAAAGATGTAAGTGGAACAGAATCAATAGTTACAATAGGGGAAGTAGGAGCAAATTCAATCGGCCCTACAGAACTAGCTTCAACAGCAGTAACAGCAGGTTCTTATGGGTCTACAAGTGCCATACCAGTTATTACTATCGATGCAGATGGAAGAATAACAAGTGCTTCTACAGCAACAATCTCAGGCTTATCAGCCAACTCAGTAACATCTACAGAAATTGCGGCAAACGCTGTAGGTATCTCTGAGCTTAACGTTACAGACGGAACAGACGGCCAAGTACTAACTACAGATGGTAGCGGTACTCTTACTTTTGAGACTCCAACAGGAGGAGCTGCTTCTGCAAATGCTTTTGCTACTAATATAGCAAGTGGTAACGGTAGTACAGCAACTTTTACACTTTCTAGTACACCGAGTGCAGAGTCAAAGATTATAGCATTTATTAATGGTGTATTTCAAAATCAAGACGCTTATACAATAAGTGGTACAGACATAACTTTTGATACTGCTCCAATATCTGGAACAAATAATGTAGTTATATATGTAATAGGCGATGTATATAGTGGAGAAAGTGTACTTATAAGTAACTTTGATGGTAACGGGAGTACAACAGCTTTTACACTCTCTAATAATCCAGGAAATGAAAATAATACTCAAGTTTATATAGATGGTGTATATCAACAAAAAACAACATATAGTGTAAGCGGTACTACTCTAACATTTAGCAGTGCGCCCCCAACTGGTACAGCAAATATAGAAGTCGTAATGTTAACTTCTACAACTGTCAATACTCCAGCAGCAGGTTCTGTTGTAACAGCTTCAATGGCTGATGATAGTGTTACAGGTGCTAAACTAGTAAGTAGTGCAGTAACAACAGCAAAGATAGCTGATGCAAATGTTACTACAGCAAAGATAGCTGATGCAAATGTTACTACAGCAAAGATAGCAAATGACGCAGTAACTTTAGATAAGATTGCTGACGCAGTATTTGTAACAGAATCAGAAGGTATATCTTCAAACGATAATGATACTACTTTACCTACTTCAGCAGCAGTAAAAGATTACGTTGATGGAAAAGATTTTGAGACAGGTTTAGCAGGAGATAGTGGAACAGGTACAGTAAATACAAGCCAAACTCTTACAGTTTCAGGAACAGCAAACGAAGTAAATACTTCTGTGTCTGGCCAAACAGTAACAGTAGGACTACCAGACAGCGTAAGTTTAACAAGTAACTTAACTGTAGGTGGTTACATAGCTGGGCCGGCTTCTTTTACGATTGACCCTGCAGGAGTTGGAAATAACACAGGAACAGTTGTTATTGCAGGTAACTTACAAGTAGATGGAACACAGACAATAATTAACTCTACTTCTATGTCAGTAGACGATCTAAATTTAACATTAGCAAGTGGAGCAGCAAATGCAGCCGCAGCGAATGGTGCAGGTCTTACGATAGATGGAGCAAGTGCTACACTTCTATATGCTTCTTCAGGGGATAAGTTTGTTTTTAATAAGACAGTGGACGCTACAATAGGAACAGCAGCACAACCTAATATTACAAGCGTTGGTACGCTTACAGGATTAACAACTACAGGAAATTTAGTTATTGGAACAGAAGATAATAACGCTGCAATTATAGAAATTAGTGGTGGAGCTACTGGAAGTGCTGAAGGGGGAGAAATTCGATTAGATACCGCAGCAGACTATGATAGTACTTATGAATTTTATAGACTTGATGTATCTCAAGATGATTTTAGAATAGGCAGACAAGGGCAAACAGACTTTACATTATTTAGTGATGGTACTGCTCAATTTTTTGGAAATCTAACAGCAACTTTATCTACATCAGCACAGCCCAATATTACAAGTGTTGGAACTCTTACAGGGTTTACCTCAACAGGTATTGATGATAATGCAGATGCTACAGCTATAACAATTGATAGTAATGAAAATATTGGAATTGGAACGAGTATATTTACAAATTCTTACAAAACATATATTGAAGGTCTTGACCAAGACACAGCAAACCTTACAGACTCAGGAAATCACGGAGCTACTTTATATTTAAGAGCTACCGCTAATGCAGCAGGTAGTGGTGGTGCTGTAGCTTTTGGTACTACTTTTGGAAATAAAACGCCTTTTGCAGCTATTAAAGGTCATGTTCTAGATGGTTCTACTAATACAGTAGGAGATTTATGCTTTTCAACTAGAGCAAGTGTTTCTGCAACAGCTTTAACAGAAAGACTTAGAATAGACTCATCAGGCAAAGTTGGAATTGGAACTGATAGTCCTTCAAAAACGCTTCATGTTAATGGTGAGGTTCAAATTGAAAATAATTTAACTCTTAATGAAAACACTCCAGCTATAGTTATTCCTAATGGAGATTTAAGATTATTTACTGGTGGTACAGAATCAATGAGAATAGACTCATCAGGAACTGTATTATTTAAATCAGGTGCTTTTCCAACTAATCAGGATAGTCCTTTTATCTACAGAATAGGTGGCGGAAGTTTAGCCATAGGTGCTGCTACAGAAACAGGCACAGGTGCATATGCTGCTTTCTATACAAACTCATTAGAAAGAATGCGTATTCTTTCTGATGGCAATGTTCAAATTGGGACAAGTAATCCGTCAGGTAACAAAGGCATAACTATACAAGCTGGAACTAACTCAAGTGCTTCTTTAAGATTAAAAAATGATGCTCATGATTGGGATTTAAACTGTCAAACTAACGATAAATTTGCAATTTATAGTCATACAGCAGGAACAGAGAGATTAGTCATAGACACTTCAGGCAAAGTTGGAATTGGAACTGATAGTCCTGTGACACAACTTGATGTTAGAGGTGTTGTGCATGTTGGAGCAAGTGCAAGTACAACTCCTGTAATAAGTAGGTCTCTTGCACCAACAGGTTCACAAGGATTATTTTTAACTGCTGGTGTTGTTAATGGTGAATCTATAACTACTCCTACTTTTGCAGATAATAGCAGTTCAGGTGCTTCAATATATTTAGGGGGTAATGCTGTAGACCAATATGGTGGAAGTGTCGTATTAAAGGCTTATGGAGCAGGTGCTGATGGTAATCAAATTGTTTTTGAAAATCGTAGTGGTGCTAATACTTTTAAACAAACAATGCGTATTCACAGCGATGGCAACGTAACAAAACCTACACAATGTAATTTTTTAGCAAGAAGAAGTGGAAATCAAACAGGTTACAATGCAAGTGGTTCTTATGGAGATGGTGTTAGATATAATAGCGAGATATACGATATAGGCGGCGATTTTAATGTCACTACAGGTATATTTACTGCACCAGTAGATGGAACATATTTAATTCAAGGCTCTGTTTACAGTGGTACTGCTGGTACTAATTGGAGTCAAGCATGGTTGGCTGTTAATGGTGCTAGAGCAGATTATACAGATATGATGGGCAATGATGGTGATTTGTTTATTTCTACAACACATATAGTTAAGTTAAGTGCTGGAGATGAAGTAAGATATCATCCTTATTATTCAGGTTCTACAAGTGTAACAATTTTAGCAAATAATAATCATACTTGGTTTAAAGGTTATTTATTAGGTTAATTATGAAAGCTATACAAGAACAACAAACAATAATAGACGATTTAAAATCAAGAATAGAAACATTGGAAGGATAAATGGCAAAAACAACAGTACCAGGATTATATATAGCAGATGGCGCAATAACAGCAGCCAAGCTTAGCAGCACCCTTGATTTATCAGGAGTTACAATTACTGTTGCAACAGCGAGTACTGGAGATAATGATACTACAGTAGCTTCAACAGCTTTCGTACAGCAAGAAATAGCTGCTCTTGTAGATAGTTCACCAAGCGCACTGAATACACTCAATGAATTAGCAGCTGCAATCGGGGATGATGCGAGTTTTAGTACTACAGTAACAAACAGTATAGCAACTAAACTGGCCCTTGCTGGTGGAACAATGACTGGTGATTTAATAATCAATACTACTGGTTCATTACAAATACCAGTCGGTACAACAGCACAAAGACCAACAGCAGCACAAGGACAACTAAGATTTAATACTACTACAAGTAAGCCAGAAATATACAGTGGCTCAGCTTGGACAGATGTAGGTGGCGGTGTAGAGTCTGTAAACAGTGCAACTGGAGTGGTTGTTTTAACAACAGCAAACATTGCAGAAAACACAAACTTATACTACACAGATGCAAGAGCAGATGCACGTATCGCAGCAGCAGACACAGACGACTTAAGCGAAGGCTCTACAAATTTATACTTTACAACAGCAAGAGCAAACTCAGCAATTGATGGTAGACTTTCAGGAAGTACTGGAGTTACTGTATCAAACGGAGCTATCTCTATTGGACAAGATGTTGCGACATCTACAAGTCCCACTTTCCAGAATTTAACACTAAGCGGTACAGATTCAGTAAAAGTTCCTTCAGGTACAACAGCACAAAGAAGTGGCTCACCTGCAAATGGAATGTTAAGATATAATTCTAGCACTAATGAATTTGAAGGGTATGCAAATAGTGCTTGGGGTGCTATCGGCGGAGACACAACTTCAAGCGTAGACTTATATACTGCAACTGGAAATGGTAGTACTGCTACTTATAACACAGGTAAGAATCCACAATCAGAAAACAATACATGGGTATTTATAGGCGGTGTGTACCAGCCAAAATCAACATATAGTTTCAGTGGTACAGAAATTACACTTTCAGAAAATTTACCAAATGGGGAAGATTTAGAGGTAATCACTGGAACGGTTTCAACATACAATCCAACGGATGCTATCTTAGGTCAGTACAACGTAACTACATCAAATACCGCATCCTATGACACAAGTTTAACGACTGAAAATGAAAATAATGTTTTCGTTTTTGTTGATGGAGTATATCAGCCAAAATCTTCATATACTTACAGTGGAAGCACTTTGACTTTAGACGCAGTTCCTACTTCGGGAATGTCACTTGAAGTATTAGTTACACGTTCAATGAATGCGGCAACAGTAACAACGGGCTTCCTTGCAGACGATGCTGTAACGACAGCAAAGATAACGGATGCCAATGTAACTGCGGCAAAACTTGCTTCATCTTTAGATTTGACTGGAAAAACAGTTACAGTTGCAACAGCAAGTGCAGGAGACAATGATACTTCTGTAGCTTCGACTGCATTTGTACGACAAGAAATAACTTCTTTGGTCGATAGCGCACCCGCTGCGATGGACACATTAAATGAATTAGCAGCAGCTTTAGGCGACGATGCTAACTTTAGTACTACTGTAAATGCAAGTATTGCTGCAAAATTACCATTAGCTGGCGGTACTATGACTGGTGATTTAAGTTTTGGTGATAATGTTAGACTAGAAGTAGGTTCAGCAGTAGGAGGAGATTTACAGATTTATCATGATGGAAGTAATAGTTTTATTGATGAAACTGGTACAGGGAATCTTTTAATAAGAGCAGGTAATTTACAATTACAAAGAGCAAGTGGAACACAAAATTTTCTTGCAGCGAATACAGGTGCAGAAGTTATTTTATATCATGCGGGTAACCCCAAACTAGCCACCACCTCCACGGGCATAGACGTTACTGGTACAGCTACAATGGATGGTTTGACTGTTCAGGCTAGTTCTAGTGCAACATTAAAACTTGAATCTACCACGACAACCCTATCCACTGGAGAAAGTCTTGGCGGTATTGATTTCTACTCTAATGACGACTCAAACGTGGGCGTTAAGGCTAGAATAAACACTTACTCCGAGGACACTGTAGGCTCTACATCATTAAGATTTAAAACGACAACAGGGTTCAGTACAGCACTTAAAGATAGGTTGAACATAGCCTCCAACGGAGACATCTCCTTTTATGAAGATACAGGCTCTACAGCTAAGTTCTTTTGGGATGCAAGTGCTGAAAGATTAGGTATTGGAACGAGTAGTCCTGCAACTCAATTTCATATAGTAAATGCAGATGATGCAGTTGCTCGTATTGAATCAAATGGTTCAGAATCTAGTGATGATGCAAGGCTAGAAATTAAAACAACTAATGGTACATTTACCATACAAAACGATAGAAGTCTTGGTACAAGTGGTGCTTTAACTTTCGCAGGTAATACATCTGATAATTTAGTTATTGACCATAATTCAGGCAACGTTGGAATTGGAACGAGTAGTCCAAACGCACCTTTAGAAATAAATGGTGGAACTGCTATGTCAGGTGGGTGGGGACGTTCATTGCTTTTACGCCACAATTTTCCTGTAATGGTTTTCCAAAGTGAGTATAGTACAGATGCTTATGCTGGTATTGGTTATGATAATACAACTGGTATGCAGTTCATGGTCAACTCACCTACAATTGACCTTTTTGCAAATAGTCAGACACCAGCTATGATTATATTAGATAACAAAAATGTTGGAATTGGAATTACAGACCCAGACCAAGCATTAGAAATTGGTGCTGGTGGTAAACTAAAATTATCAAGAGCAGATAACGCTAGGTCAATGATGCTATTTACTGATAATGACAATGCAACAATTCAATCTGATACTGACCCTTTGCTAATACAATCAGCAAATAGAATAACATTTAACACGAATGGTGCAAATGAAAGAATGCGTATCCATACATCAGGCTGCGTAGGTATCGGAAGTACAGCAGACAGGTCTATAGGTACTAATATAACTACAACTGTTATTAATGGTTCAGTTGGTGGTGGTCTTTGGTTAAGCGCTGGTGATTCTAGTGCAACAAGTTCTTTTATTTATAGTTTTTTAAATGGAAGCGTTGGAAGATTAATTATCAATCAAGGTACAGGCGTTGGTGGTGGAGACATACACTTTACATTTAACGAAAGCTCAACACCAACCATGATTCTTCAGAGTAATAAAAATGTATTAATAGGCGATATGACTTCTGACTTTATTACTTATGGTAAATTGCAAGTTGCTGGTGGTGGTTATACAGCAGGGTTTGGTGGAATAGTAGGATTTTTTGATACTGATGTCTCAGTTGCTTCTTCAAATCTAATTCAGTTACTTCAATTTAAAAATGATACTGATGCTACTGGAGGTCAATTTATAAGATTTAGCGATAGTAATAGCACTATGGGTTCTGTATCAGCAGCAAGTGGAACAACTGTATCTTACAATACATCTTCTGACAGAAGAATGAAAGAAAATATTGTAGATGCTTCTTCTCAATTGGACGTAATTAACAATATACAAATTAGAGAGTTTGATTGGATAAAAAATGGTCATCATGAAGTTGGTGTGATTGCACAAGAATTAAACGAGGTAATACCTAATGTAGTTCAAGAAGGTGGAGAGGATGTTAATGAAGAACCTTGGGGTGTTGATTACGGAAAACTTACACCCTACTTAATAAAAGCTATGCAAGAACAACAAACAATAATAGACGATTTAAAAGCAAGATTAGACGAGGCAGGATTATAATATGGCAATAAAAAGAATTACAACAAATCTAATAAAAGATAGCGATATCGCAACCGTAGACATTGCAAACAATGCGATTACTGCTGCCAAAATTACAGATGGTAATATTACTACTGCCAAACTTGCTGACTTAAGTGTAACCGCAGGAAAACTTGCAGGAACACTAGACTTAACAGGAAAAACAATTACTGTCGCAACGGCGACCACAGGGGATAGTGATACTTCTCCAGCTTCAACAGCTTTTGTTCAACAAGAGATTGCAGCTTTAGTTGATAGTTCTCCTTCAAGTTTAAACACACTGAATGAGTTAGCAGCCGCACTTGGAGATGATGCAAGTTTTAGTACTACTGTAACGAATAGTATTGCTACTAAAGCACCTTTAGATTCACCTGTGTTTTCAAGTACATATACATCTGGACAAGATGAAACATTAGCAGAATTTAGGAGAGATGGTGGAGCAGTAGCAGCAAAAATAATTTATGCTGATGCAACTACTGATATGGAATTTGGCACAACAACTTCTCATGCATTATCATTAACAACAGCTGATACAAGAAGACTTACTATTGATAGTTCAGGCAATATTGGAATTGGAACTACTAATGCATCATCTATGTTTTCAGGAGCATCTCAATTAGTAGTAGGTAGTGGTACAGGCGATCAAGGAATAACAATTTATGCAGGTAATAGCTCTCTAAGTAGACTTCATTTTGCAGATGGAACATCAGGGAACAACCAATACGCAGGATTTATAGCTTACGCTCACAATGATGATAAACTTCTTATTGGAACTGGTGCTGATGGTGGAACAGATGTAACAATTGATGGTGGTAAAGTTGGAATTGGAAATAGTAGTCCTACTGCTAAATTAACCATAGATAATAGTATTGCCACAACTTATTCAACATCAGGTTATGGTGCAACTCCTGCTAACAGTATGCTTTATCTTAATAATACACATGGAGGTTCAAATACTGCTTCATTAATAAACTTTAGGACAGGTTCAGGTGATGGAGTAGTAGGATTTGTTGAGGGTGGTGGAACTAATGACGCTGATTTTGTAATTCAAACTGATGGTGGTTCAAATGGAGTTGAGAGACTCAGAATAACTAATGACGGAAATGTTGGAATTGGAACGAGTAGTCCTTTAAGTAAATTAGATGTTGCAGGTAATGTAAGAATTTCAGATGGTGTTTTAGAGTTTGATAAACCAAGTGTTTACGGTTTTAGATTTTTACAAAATGATGCAGGTAATGATTTATCTATACAACAAGGCGATGCTAATAATGCAAACTATGCAACTAGGCTTAACATAGGTTCTACTGGTGATATAACATTTAAGCCTGGTAATGGAACAATTATAGTTGATGGTGGTACAGCAGATTATGAACCAGCAAAGTTAGAATTACAGGGAAGAGCTTTTGGTGGAGATATTACAGCAAAATATGAAGTTTCAGATGGTGGAGCAGTATTTTTTGGCTCTACTACAAACCACAGTGTTAGATTTATAGCAAATAATGATGTGAAAATGCAGATTGATAGTGCTGGTAGCACAACTTTTACTACAGGTACTAATGATGGTGTAAAGATTACTGGTGCAGAAAATAGTGCTTATATAGATTCATCAAAAATTGCAGATGTTAATACTAAGGGTTCTTTTATAGGTCTTAAAAGACCTGAAGATGGAACTATAACTGTTAATGGTATAGGTACTTATGATACTGCAAGTAACGCAAAAAATAATCTAGCAATCGTATCAAGAAGTGATATTGTCTTTGCAGGAAATGATGGCGAGATGGGCAGATTTCTTGGTGCTGGTGGTTTAACCTTTAACGGAGACACAGCAGCAGCTAACGCACTTGACGATTATGAAGAAGGTACTTGGACACCGGGCTTTGGTGGAGCTACATTAACAACTGCTACAGGTCATTATACAAAAATTGGTAATCAAGTTACTGTTCATTATCATATAGTTTCTACTGGTGGAATGCCTACAAGTTCAGCACAAGTTCAAATAAGTGGACTACCTTTTACTATAGATAGTAATGGAGCAGGGGCAATATATGCAAGATATTACACTCCAAATGACTCTACATTAACAACTATTTTAGTTGATGGTGATACTTTTATTAGATTAATAAATATAAATGAACAAAACTTTGATTATACAGTTTATGGTGAATTAGAGGCATCACATAATAACTCTGTTGATATAAGAGGAACAGCCACTTACAAAGTTTAATAACTAATATACCTAGTGGATTCTAGGTACGGACATAGGAGAAAATAGAATGGCAATAACAAAAGAACTAATAGATGATAAAATCGAAATTGTAGGAGAGCATAAAGCTATACAAATTCGTACTGCTACAGTTATCAAAGAAGATGATGTAGAGTTAAATAGGTCTTTTCATAGACACACATTAGAATGTGTAAGCTCTGTAAAGAATGATGACGATAGTTGGACTCATACAGATACAGATATATCAGGCGAGTCTACAGAAGTCCAAGGTATTGCAAATGCTGTATGGACAACAGAAATTAAGAACGCTAAGAAAACAGCAAACGAGAACGCAGGAATATAAAAAATGGCAATACAGAAGATAACAGCAGATGTAATAGCAACGAGTGCAGTAACAACAGACAGTCTTTCAGACTCTAGTATAACTGCGGCTAAATTACATACAACTTTAGACCTTACAGGTAAAACAGTTACTGTTGCGACAGCTTCTGCCGGAGACAATGATACTACAGTTGCAAGTACAGCTTTCGTATCTACAGCAATAGCGAATTTAGCTGATAGCGCTCCTTCAACTTTAGATACTTTAAATGAGTTAGCCGCAGCACTTGGAGATGATGCAAGTTTTAGTACTACTGTAACGAATAGTATTGCGACTAAAGCACCATTAGCAAGTCCAGACTTTACGGGTGATGTTACTTTTGATACTTCTACTTTAGTTGTTGATGCTACAAATAATAGAGTTGGAATTGGATTAACAAATCCAGCAAACACATTAGAAATTCAACATGGAACTATTGGAACAGGGAATGGCTCAAATAATACACTAGCACTTAGATATAACTCTACTACTTTATATGGTCAACATTACATGGATGCTAATGGTTTTTATCATATAAGAGCTGATGCACAAGGCGTTTCAGGTGGTAATTTAGCTCTTGGAGGAGATGCCTCTGTACAAATATGGACAGGTAGTACTCCTGAACGTAAAGTTACAGTTGATTCTTCAGGCTCGGTTTCTATTGGAAATACTGTTGCATCAAGTATGGATGGTGGTGCTAACAATTTAGTTATAGGTACTGGTAGTGGTACTGAAGGTATGACTATATATTCAGGAACTGCAAATTCAGGTGTTATTTATTTTGCTGATGGTGCAAGTGGTGATGATAGATTTAGAGGACAAATAGGTTATTCACATAGCGATAACGCATTTAGTTTTAGAACTAACGCATCTGCAAGTGCGAATATGACTCTTGATTCAGCAGGCAAAGTTGGAATTGGAACGACTAGTCCTGCTGATAAACTTCATGTATATGCAGCAACAGGTGATGTTGGTATTACTATTGAAACAGGTGAAGATAATGGTGCTAGAGAGCCTTCCCTAAATTTAAAATCTTATGCAACAAATGCAAATCCAGTAATAAACTTTGGAGACAGAATAGGTTATGCAGGTTTTATAGAATACGAAAACCAAGATGATAGTATGAGATTTGGAACAGGAACTGCAGAAAGAATGCGTATTAATTCTTCAGGCAATGTTGGAATTGGAGTTACAAGTCCTGATACAAAATTACATATTGATGGAAATATTAGAACAGATAATTATTATAATGATACTTATGGAATAGGTCTAAATACAACTGATGAGTACGTTATTACTATAACTATTGGTAATTTTAATTCGGGTACTTTTTTCTTTTCTACACACTTTGCTTCTACTTCAGAAACTACAAGAAGAGGTTTTGCTAAAGCCTGTATGATAGGTTATTCGCAATCACCAGTAGTAGGAACAACATTAGTTAATGCAAACTACAATCCTGATAGTAGTGGTTTTTCTGTTAACAGAATAAGCAGCAGTCAATATGAATTAATTGTAAAACATCAAGGCTCTTATGCATATGTGTCTGGGTTTTGTAGATTTGCTATTGATTCTACTATTTCATTTACTGTTGATTCAGTAACATCAAGGACTAAAACTTAAATGAAAAAACAACAAACAATAATAGACGATTTAAAATCAAGAATAACGGAGTTAGAAGGATAAAAAATGACAACTAAAATAAAATCAGGAGTAATATCAGACAACGCAATTACAAGTGCGCATATCTCATCGGGCGCAATATCTTCAGCACATTTATCCTCTATTGATACGGATGCTGTAAGTGAAGGTTCTTCAAATCTTTACTTTACTACTGCGAGAGCAAGAACTTCTTTCAGTATCACTGACTCTGGAGGAGATGGCTCTTTAGCATATGATAATAGCACTGGAGTTATAACATACACAGGGCCAAGTGCCTCTGAAGTACGAGCTCATATAAGCGTTACTGACTCTGGAGGAGATGGCTCTTTAGCATACAGTAATGGAGTTATAACATACACTGGGCCAAGTGCTGCAGAAGTACGAGCTCATTTAAGTGCGGGTACAGGTGTAACTTATTCTGGCGGAGAAATAAGTATAGGACAAAGCGTAGCAACTTCAGCTTCTCCAACTTTTGCAGATATAAATGTTACTGGAAATATAAATGTTACTGGCGATTTAAATACTGTTTCAGTAACAGATTTAGATGTTACAGACCAAACAATTACACTGGGAGCAGGACAAAACGAAGCAAGTTCTGGTGGTTCAGGTATTGTTGTAGACGGCTCGGGAGCAAGTCTTCTATGGGATGAAAGTAATGATGAGTTTGATTTTAATAAAGGCATAAATGTAACAGGTACAGCCACAATGGATGGGTTGACTGTTGATGGTGATGTTGTTGTAAATACAGGAGCTGGTTCATTAAGTGTTGATTCTTTTGGTGCTAGTTCTGTTCAGGTATCAAGTAGTGGTGCTTATAAACATATTTCTGCTCTTGGTTCAGGCTATCATCTTTTTGAAGTAAACAGCAAAAGTGTTGCTAAATTCAATAATACAGGAGACATCAGCTTCTACGAAGATACAGGCTCTACAGCTAAGTTCTTTTGGGATGCAAGTGCTGAATCGCTTGGAATTGGAACAACTTCGCCAGACACCAAATTAGATGTAACTACAGGTGGGATTGCTGGAATAATATTAAATCAAGACACGTCTAATTCTGCCGCATCTTCAAGATTATTCTTTAAAGATTCAACTAGGACTAATGCTATAGTAAATATAGATGGTAATTTAGAACTTAGAACAGGTGCAACAATTGGTGTAAGTTCTGGAACTCCACGTTTAGTCGTTAATGGCAATGGCAACGTTGGAATTGGAACTGATAGTCCTTCAGAAAAGCTATCAATTTTAGGAGGTCATGTTTCAGTAGGAGATAGTACAGGTGCAAATGGAACAGAGTTTTTATTAGAAGGCTACAGAGAAATTTACAATGCAGCTAAATATGGAAACATAAGCATAAGGTCAACCTATAACACAGGTTCAAATGCTTCTGATATGTTGTTCTATACAGCTTCAGGTGGCACTAATACAGAAGAAGCCATGCGTATTGATTCATCAGGCAATGTTGCAATTGGACATACCACAACTACAGGCTCTAAATTTGCAATTTGTGATGGTGCAAATTCACAAATACAATTCTTTCCTGAACTATCTACAGACACTAATTTAACACAGCACTATGACCCAACTGCTGCTGTTTATATAAACTCAGAAACTAGAGCCGCAAGTCATGCTTGGAAAATTGGTACTAGCGACTCAATGCGTATTGATAGTTCAGGCAACGTTGGAATTGGAGTAATTCCATCGGCCTGGGACGGTTCCATGACTGCGTTACAGTTAGATACTGGTTCTATATATGTAAACAATGCCGGTAGTACGTTTATTGGAGCAAACTTCTATTATGATACAACATCAAATACAAATAAATATATTGAAAGTAATTATGCAGCTGCTTTAGGATTATCAAACGGAAGACACGAATTTTATGTTGCCGGGTCAGGAACTGCAGGCAATGATGTTTCATTTACAGAAGCAATGCGAATTCATAGTGACGGAAAGGTAGGAATTGGAAGTGATGTTGTAAGTAGTCCAGTTATGGGACTGCATGTTGGAGATGGTATAGGTGTTCTTTTTGGACCATCAAACGCAGCTTCTATATATATATCTCCAAACCATGAAAATACAATTAATGGTGGATATGGATATGATAACGATGCTGCAGATTTATGGGTAAATTATCGAGGCTATCAAAATGGTACTACAAGATATAGGTCCTTTAGAGTTGGAGACGGAAAAGAAGGACTTATGGCCATATTTGAAGGTTCTTCAGGTAACGTTGCAATCGGACTTCCTAGTGGAACATCTCCAACAGCTAAACTCCATGTTGCTGGTTCACTAAAAGGAACAGATTTAATTGCACACGATAGTAATGGATTAGCATTTCAAACTGATGAAGGAACAAAAAGAATATCTATTCTTGATTCTGGTAATGTAGTAATAGGAGATAATTCACTTATTGGTACTAATCCTACAGGTTCGGCCTTAAAT
>Ga0233438_10000524_pt1 | contig 48535 bp, 39 predicted proteins | sample SI_123_September_FD_182720 | JGI IMG/M metagenome (GOLD analysis project Ga0233438, IMG submission 182720) | Seawater microbial communities from Saanich Inlet, British Columbia, Canada - SI_123_September2016_10_MG | ecosystem: Environmental > Aquatic > Marine > Inlet | place: Canada: British...
CCAATTTCGCCTGCGCGGGCGCATTTTATGCGCGCAGCGAGGTCGGCGTATGCTTTATTTTTTCAACCCTTTTGGAGACCGCAGTGAACGAAGAAAATGTGATCGCATTGTTTAGTGAATGGAATGACGCCTTGGCCACTGGCGACCCCGACGTGGTCACCCAGATGTACGCAGACAATGCCGTGCTGCTGCCGACCGTATCCAACCAAGTTCGTCACAATCATGCGGAGATCAGAGATTACTTCGTCGCGTTCCTCGCCAAGAAGCCGCAGGGTGTCATCACCGAGTCTAACGCCCGAGTCCTCTCCGATACGTTAGCTACCAACGCTGGAATCTATGTCTTTACCTTTGGCGATGGCTCATCCGTAGCCGCACGTTTTAACTACACCTACGAGCTCATTGGCGGTGCTTGGAAAATTATTCAACACCACAGCTCTGCGATGCCTGAAGGCTAAGCAGCTGCATTCATCAGGGGTAGCGATTTACTTAACCAAGCACTATCAAAGCGAACGAATTTAAGCGGGCACATTGGTATGAGCAGCAAGTTTTTCGACACGAGTAATCTTCGCGGTGACCTTTATGGCGGCTTGACTGCCGGAGTCGTGGCGCTTCCATTGGCACTCGCTTTTGGCGAGGCATCGGGAGCAGGTCCCATCGCGGGTGTCTATGGCGCTATCATCGTCGGCTTTTTTGCGGCCTTATTCGGTGGCACTGGGTCTCAGATTACGGGCCCGACCGGCCCAATGGTCGTGGTTTTTGCGGGCGTTTTTGCCTCGCTGAACGGCGATCCATCACTCGTCTTTGCGACCGTTATTTTGGCCGGTCTTATACAAATCATGTTTGGCCTACTCGGGTTTGGCCAATACATCCGCTTGGTGCCTTACCCCGTTGTATCTGGATTTATGAGTGGCATCGGCTGCATCATCATCGCCCTGCAACTCGCGCGACTTTTTGGTCACGAACCCGAGGGTAGCGGTACTATTCCCGCGTTGATGGAAGTGCCGACGGCCGTCATGGATCCGCACTTTGGCGCACTATTCATCGGACTTTTAACGCTTGCCATGGTGTTTAGCTGGCCAGCAGCTTGGGGGCGTGTCATTCCCTCTCCTCTTGCCGCCCTGGTCACGGGCACCCTCCTGGGTCTTTTTATTGAGGGCTTGCCTATTTTAGGCGCCATCCCCACGGGCCTTCCTAGCTTCATCGTGCCCGCATTAAAGGCCGATACAGCAATCATCATCTTTGAAGCCGCGGCCATCTTAGCGGTGCTGGGTGCGATAGACAGTCTCCTCACATCACTCGTTGCTGACAACATGACTCGGACTCGGCACAACTCCAATCGTGAGCTCATCGGTCAAGGTATCGGTAATACCGTCGCTGGCTTCTTTGGTGGCATTCCCGGCGCCGGCGCGACAATGAGAACAGTGGTCAATATCCGCACCGGGGGTAGCACCAAGATTTCGGGGATGTTGCACAGTGTGTTGCTGCTCGCCGTGCTTCTAGTCCTTGCCCCCTTTGCGGCAAAGATTCCACACGCTGTCCTCGCCGGCATCCTCGTCAAGGTGGGGTACGACATTATCGACATTGCCTATCTCAAACGAGCACACCAGGGTCCTCGCTTTGATCTATTACTGATGGCTCTAGTCTTGGGACTCACCGTGTTTGTCGACCTCATCACGGCGGTGATGGCCGGCGTTGTCATCGCAGCATTAGCGTTCGTCAAGCAGATCGCTGACGAACAGCTAAAGTCGTTCAGTGGTGAGGGCGATGACGCCGAGCTAAAACTCACGGACGCGGAGGCCAACATACTTAAGACTGTCGATGATCACCTCACCCTATTCGACTTTGGTGGGCCACTGAGCTTCGGCGCCGCTGCCGATGTGGGTCATCATGTCCGCGAGCGTATTGGTCGTAACGATCACAGGGCCATTGTGCTGGACTTTCATCAAGTACCCTTTATCGATGTATCAGCTGCACGCGCCGTGGAAACAATTGCGGTTGATGCACATAATGCAGGCAAACGCCTCTATGCCTGCGGTATCAAAGACGGAGTAGCACAGGTACTCGAAGGATTAGGGGTAGTAGACCATTTGCCTGCTAATATGCAATTTGAGACTCGACTCGAAGCACTAACAGCAGCAAAAGAATGGATCTTAGAAGACGACGAAAAAAACAGCATCGGAACCGAGGCAGCTTAGTAGGGCGTTGGGCGACGCTCAGTGGCCTTCTTGTCATCGTGGTTAGCGCGTTAGCCTTAGCCGAGAATGATCTGGCGACGATACAGTCCAACATCTCAGCCCCTGTCATTATTGATGTTCGCACCCCACAGGAATTTGCGACCGGATCTATTGAGGGCGCGGTCAACCTCCCGCTGAAAGGCCTCCCCGACTCGCTCTTAAATGAGGGCATTGCACTCGACGAGGAGGTTGTCGTTTATTGCCGAAGTGGCCGCCGCTCTGCACAGGCAAAAACGTTGCTCAAAGCGGCTGGATTCGAACTTGTATTCGACGGTGGTCCGATGAGCCAGCTTAAAGGCGTACTGAACGACTCAGACGCCTGATCAATTTAGTCTACTGACCCACAGTGCTGAGCACAGCATCCACCTGCTCTTGTGACAAGCGATCGTCGCCGGCAGCATAGGTGTCCGCCATGGCACTGTAAAATTTCGCATTAACTAGGTTGGCATCACCACAGTCCCGCGACGCAACGGCTTTTCCCGGTACGCCTGCAATAACCGTATTATCGGGAAACTGACTGCCTTCGGTGACAATCGTATGGCCTGCGACAATGCAGTTATTGCCAATCTTCACGCCGTCCATAATCGTTGCGTTAATACCGATCAAGCAACGATCGCCAATGGTGCAGCCGTGTAAGGTCGCGTGGTGCGTTATGGAGCAGTCGTCTCCAACGATTGTGGGCGACGCGGCGCCCACATGGATCATTACAAAGTCTTGGATATTCGTGCGTGCACCAATGCGAATTTCAAACGTTTCCGCCCGTGTCACAACGTTAGGCCAGACTGACGCCCCGTTCCCAATGTAAACCTTACCGTACAGCCACGCCGACTCGTGAATGTAGGCTGGATTATCTAAGGTGACATTCTTACTCATATGGCCCATCGTTAACTCCTCACAGACTTGACCCAATTTTCGACCGAGTCTACGTCATTGCAACCTTAGGAATACAGTCCGACCGCAAATGTCCTCGCCAACTGCCCCCTCCAACCACAAGTCTCTGATACTCGGTCTAATGGCTGTGGGACTCTGGAGCACCATGGCAACCGCATTCAAGTGGGCGCTAATTTACAGCTCGCCCATGCAATTAATTACCACCGCTGCGACTGTCTCGTGGCTATTCTTTGCGGTGAGCCTGGCGATAGGCGGGAGGCTGAGTCGCGTCATCGAGGTACCAAGGGCGTTGCTTTGGCGATGTTTGATTTTGGGTTTACTCAATCCAGCCTTGTATTACTGGATTTTGTTTCAGGCCTACGACTTACTGCCCGCGCAAGACGCCATGGCGATCAACTATACGTGGGGTCTGACACTTCCATTGATCGCAGCCTTATTTTCGAAAATAGTACCGACGAGATCTGAGGTAGGACTCGCACTTCTCAGTTATCTGGGCATATTGATTATCGTCACCGACGGCGATCTGAGTGCGTTCGAGTTTAACGCGCCTGTCGGCGTGCTTCTTGCGCTCACCTCGACCGTTATTTGGGGACTATCTTGGGTATTAAATTCACGATTTGTCGACAATCATCAGCTCGATCCACAGGTGACACTTTTCCTCAACTTTACAGCAGCTACGCCGGTTCTGTGGCTTATTACGGTGCTGACCGATGGTGTTATGGCAATGACGTGGGCGTCGATTCTCAGTGGGCTCTACGTCGGATTGTTTGAAATGGGTATCGCATTCATCCTCTGGATGAGTGCCCTGAGACTGACAGACAATCCTATTCGAGTCAGTAGTCTGATCTTCTTAGCACCGCCGATATCGCTCGTTTTGATCACTACCGTACTGGGCGAGCCCATCTCTCAAAGCACGCTTCTCGGACTCGTGGTCATTCTGCTTGGCCTAGCAGGCCAGCAGCTCGTCAGCCAATCTAGGTGAGCGCGAGTTCACGTAACCGTTCTGAAAGGTAACTGTTTGCGGTATACCGCGGCGACAACACCACCTCTGGGCGAGGATGTAAAAAAAGCGGCAGCGACATACGACCTTTCTGAGCCTGACCTTCGCTCGGCGTTGCCACTCGATGAGTGGTCGAACGCAAAAATCCACCCGTGGCTTCTTGCAACATATCGCCAATATTAACCACAACCTGTGACGGGCGATTGATCACCTCAAGCCAACCGCCGTCAACGCGCTGCAACTCAAGACCGGGCCCGTCAGACGCGGGTAGAACGGTCAGCAAGTTGATGTCCTCGTGCGCGGCGGCTCTCGGAAGCTCTATGCCCGCGCCTATCGGTGGGTAGTGAAGCACGCGCAGCATCGTCTGCGCACTCTGCGCTATCATCGACTCCAAAGGCATCGACAGCGCCTCGGTAATGTCTTTGGGTAAATGCATCGCCACCCACGTTAACAGCGTAGACGAAAATTCAAGGCAGTCCTGATAATGCGCATCAAGGTCCGCCTTTAGGTGGCTGGGGCAGCGGCCCCAACTGTAATATTGAAAATACTCTTTATGGTCGCGTACAGCTTGTCCCTTGGCACTCTCGGCCTGGTCTAAGGCAACGTAGCCGTCTTGCTTTTCACTGTCCATGGCGAACTCGCTTGCACTGCCGGAGCTAAAATACGTCTGCCATTCTTGATAAATCCGTTCAACCCGCGCCATGTCCAGTGGATGGGCAATGAGTGTGGCAAAGCCAAAAGACTTAAGGCTTTCAAAAAACTCTGCGCTCGCGGTGTCGCGGGTGTAGTCAATGAGTGGAAGCTCGTCAGGCTGACGGCAGACAGCTTTGCCCTGCACGTCAGTCATCACCCGGCAGCGCCCGGTAACGACAAAAAGAACCCTGCAAGCGACGCGCTCATAAGATTCGCAAGGGTCGCCGCTATCAACGCGCGAACGCCTAATCGAGAAATGTCGTCACGCCGTGTCGGCGCAATGGCGCCAAGACCCCCGAGTAAAATCGCAATTGACGACAAGTTAGCAAAGCCACACAGCGCAAAAATCACAATGGCTTGTGAAATGGGCGAGAGCGTATCGCTCACCTCAGAAAACGCCACGTATGCAACGAACTCGTTAAGAATCAGTTTTTGCCCAATTAAACTGCCCACTGTTGATGCTTCAGCCCAGGGCACTCCGAGTAGCCAGGCGGCAGGGCTGAGTAAAACACCTAAGATCATCTCTAAGGTAATGCTCTCAAAGCCAACAAACGCGCCAAAATACTGAAGAATTCCGTTAACAAGAGCGATTAACGCAACGAATGCAATCAGCATTGCAGCGATCGCCGCCGCCATGCGAAGACCGTCGAGCGCACCAGAGGCTGCCGCATCAATAATGTTGACGTATCGTGGGGTCGTTGCCTGATCGTCCTGGTCAGGAACGACAGGGACAGCTTGCTCTGGCTCGATCAACTTCGCCATCATAAGACCGCCTGGCGCCGCCATGAAGCTAGCAGTGACCAAGTACTCAAGCGGAATCCCAAGCGCGACGTAACCGGCCATCACCGACCCTGCGATGGTTGATAGTCCACCGACCATGATCGCAAACAACTCCGATTGCGTCATTCTGGGAATAAAAGGCTTTACGACCAACGGCGCCTCTGCCTGCCCAACGAAAATATTAGCTGCAGCCGACATGGACTCGGCGTGACTGGTTCCTAAGCAACGACGCAGGCCGCCGCCCAAAATACGAACGATCCACATCATAATTCCGAGGTGGTACAAAACAGCAATAAAGGCACTAAAGAATACGACGACCGGGAGCACATTAACCGCAAAAACAAATCCAATCGGACCGTCGTAAGCCGCAAGCTGACCAAACATAAAGTCAATTCCGGCGCGTGAATAACCCAATAGTGCGCCTGTGGCGTCGGCGGCCGAGCTCAAGGCGCGGTTTCCCCAAGTGGTGAAGAGAGCGACGCCTCCAACGGTGAACTGAATGGCGAAGGCAATAGTGACCGTTTTCCAAGCAACGCTGTGTCGACTTGATGAAAGTGTATAAGCGAAGCCTACAATGGCCAGCATACCGATGACACTGTGCATGGTTCGTCCCGAGAAGATTAAGGCGTCACCATACCGGTATTTAAGAAGTCATCCAAACAAAAAAGCCCGCAATTGAGGCCTTTCAGTCCCCAGTAACGGTCGCAATTCCTTTGACCTGACACGGCAGTACCGCGCCAATCAACTCGAAACTTTCACGACGTTATTGCGCTGGGATGTAGGTCGGTGTCAGAGCCCTTGAGGGCTGAACTGCTGGACTTCGCGACGTCGAGGCAAGGCCTCGGTCTGTCAGTAACGTGAGCGTCAACACCACGGGTACGACCCATACATATCGACCTGCCCAACGTGTAAGCACTAAACCATTGAACCTACAGAGTAAAACATGACTGAGACGACGACTGAGAAAGTCAGTGCGGTGCTCGCTGTGTTCAGCCAGCTGGGGATGTTACCGTTCATGACGCATTTTCCTTGTTTGAGGGGGTACTTCAGAAGCCCTTATGTTACTTAAAAACACATATAAGGTAACGATTTAAAATTGGTATTATTTATTTTTATATATTTTAATTTAATAATTAATAACCATAAGGAATATATAAAACTGGAAAGGCGTTTTTCTGACCAAAAAAAACCCCGGGAATCCGGGGTTTTAAGTGACGTGACTGTGGCGTCAGACCTCAATGCATCCAGGCGCTCTTAAAAGTCATACTTTAAACCAATCTGAATTTGCCAAACTGACTGACTCAACACCTCGAAGTTCTTAATACTGCTATCGCTGTTTAATCTTAAGTACTCGTATTGTCCGTTATTAATTACCGCAGACACGACATCTCTCTCATACTCATACCGCGTCCGCTCAATGCGACCCCAGTCGTCATTCAGCAAGTTCCCAAGGTTCTCGATATCAAAGAATAATTTAAAGGAGTGTTCGGGGTTTAAAGCTGGCAACTCCTGCTGAATCCTAAGATCCACCATTGTCGTCATTGACGAATTATCGCCGTTACGAGGTGCGATGCCGCCCGCATACCGCGCAAGCTCCGACCCATTGATGTAATCGATAAACGCTTGCTGATCAGCCACGACACCACCGAACGAGGCCGCTGAGAACAAAGGATCATTGATGCCATCGGGAACATAGAGCAGGTGACCGGCATCATCATTTCGACTCTCTCGTGCACAACGCCCACCATTGAGATCAAGCACGCAATTATTGTTCTCCGAAAACGTATAGCTGTAAGGCTGCCCACTGCGTCGTGTTGCGAATAGCGAGGCTTTTGTCTCATAGCCGTCAATTAACTCTTTCCGCCAGTTCAGACGCAACTTAAACATGTGCTCTACCTGGAAGTTCGAGGTGCCCTCGCGAGGGCTTTGACGATCATACGCCGCAAAGTCAGAGTAGTTAGACGTTGCAGTTGATGAGGTACCGTAACCGATGTCCTTCACGTCGGCATGCGTATAACTCGCAAATAGGTCAAAGCGACCAACGCTGGTCGTCCAGTCTTTGGAGGCTGAAAGCGCGAATAACGTACTCTTCCCTCCGTCAAAAGAGCCCACTGCAAGGGCTTCTGGAGCACCGCCGCAGTCATAGACACCTCGGCCGTCGGGTGCTGTCGCGACGGGCTGCTCACAACGCTGATCGTACCAGTAGGATGCATTGTCTAACGTGTTGTGCAAGATGTCGGCCGAAAGCAACCACTCCTCACCCAGAGCACCGAGATCGATTTGATGCGCGACACCCAGGCTAAGTTTCGTTGTGGTGGGGATCTCAAAATCTGGCCTCAACGCATTGACAGATCCATCGGGTGATTCATTTGCGAGCGCCGAAAGCACATCCGTGGGGATATACTGACCCGTGGCGGCATCTGGTGTCGTTGGCACCGCCACAACACCAAAGGCGTTCGAACTGTCAGAAATTACGCCGTCATTTGAGTAGCTGTTTGAAATCCAAACGCCGGGCGAGCCACCGGAAAATTTGCCGATACCACCGCGAACAGTGGTGTTTTCAGAGACATACCATTTAAAAGAAAGCCGGGGGAGAATGACATCAAGACCGTCAATGTCTTTCGTATTGGAGTACCCATATCGATCTTCAAAATTAGAGTTTGCACGAATGGATCCGTTACTGGAGTACTTATCGTAACGAACACCAAAATCAACCTCCAAATCAGCGCTCACATTCCAGCTGTCTTGTATGTATAACGACTGGTAGTCGTAACCCCAAATAGCCCTTAAATCGTTTTCGTTATTGGTGATCGCGTTATCGTATAAAAGCCCTGATGCTGTCGCGTTTTCTAAGTCAGCGACGCTGTCAAAGACGTAAGAGCCCTCGGAGTTCTGCGCGAACAGGTTATCGACGTCCACTTCTTCTCGTTCAACACCCATCTTCAACAAGTGATCCCCAAGCACATACTCGGCAACAAACTTAATTTGAAAAAAGTCTTGATCGAGTTCATTTCCATGCCGGAATCGGTCTGGGCCAAACACCAGATAGTTTTCCTCACCCTCCGACTCGCGAAGAAGGACAGCCATCGACGGGAACTCGGCACCGTTTAATGAATTCTGTCCAGTTGATTGCGTCGTACTTGCAATTTTGATCTCTGTTGAGAAGTTATCCGACCAATCAGAGAATACGTGACCAATGACGCTCTCTACTTCCTCGGAGCGGTCGTACCACGCCGATGACGCACCCAACCTATTATCTGACGCTAAAAAGTTATTACCATTCTGTTCCCTGATCGTATTTCCTTCGGTCTTAATGTACGTCAGCTTAGCGCGATGATTCTCACTGATATTCCAATCGACATTTGCGAGAACCTTTTCGTCTTCCGCAGGCCCTTTATTGAACCCACCAATATCGAAGCCCCACACGTCGCTGACGATTTGAGCCACCTGCGCAACATCGTCAAGAGTAATGTCTTGCTCCGTATTAAGTGCGCCTGAACCCGCAGGCCCATTTTGCAAGGGTGCAATTTCCTCATACTTGTCGTACGCCACAAAGAAAAAGAGCTTGTCTTTGATAATCGGACCGCCAAAGGTCGCTACAAAGGTCTCTTCTTCGAATTTGAAATCGAACTCATCATCGCCGTTCTTATCGCCGATCGTACTGTCATCAGTAGAGTAATATCCGACAGAGCCTTCGAATGTATTAGTGCCCGACTTTGTCACTGCATTGATCGTGCCACCGGTAAATCCATTGTATTCAACATCGAAAGGCGCTGTTTGAATGGACAGTGACTCAATCGCGTCGTAGGAAATAGGCGACCGCTGCGATGGATAACCATTGGCGTTAAGACCAAACCTGTCGTTGAGCGCAACACCATCAATGGTGAGCGAGTTAAAGCGGTTATTCGCTCCGGCAATCGTCAGTTCTTTGGCACCGCCGCTTTGCACATTGACTGCTGCAAACGGATCAAGCTGAGCCGCATCAGTAATATCTCGATCGATTGAGATCACCTCTTGCAAAGCTTCCAGCCCTAAACTCGTGCTCAAACCTTCGTTCTTAAAGCCAGTTTGACCCAAGCGCTGAGCCGTGACAGCGACAACTTCCATCGCGCCACTCGCCCGCACAACGACCGGGACACTCATCCCTTGATCAAGGCTTAGATAGACATCGTCAACTTTCGCGTTTTCAAAACCAGGCCCCGATACCGAAATCGAATACGGACCACCAACACGTAAGCTTCTTGCCGAGAACGCACCACTTGAATTTGTCGTTGTCCGCGAAACTGTCCCAGATGGCGTATGTGTGATCGTGACCGCCGCATTTGAGAACGTTTGTCCTGCTTGTGTAGCGACGCTGCCACGAATTGACGACGTTGTCGTGTTCGCCAATACCGCTGTCGACATGACTAATGACAATGTCACCGTAAGGACAGTGCTCATTGCTCTGCGCAAATAATTCATTGGTACTCCTCGTTAGGGAAAGTGATGTGAGTGCTCGGTCAGACCTTTTATGCTGTCTGAGTGTACTGGGCTTTTTTTACAGTCTTGTGTCATCGTTAAATAATGTCGGCCTACTGCCTGCTCATTTCTCGCCGTGCAGGCGCGCCACCTTAGTCAAGGGTCATCAACATCGGCTTCTCAAATGCGGCTAAATGGTTGAGATCACCGCGCTCAACCACTTTGACCCAATCAGGGTTTGCAATCAACGCTCGACCGACGGCGACCAAGTCGAAATCGCCACGCTCCAACATTGCAATCAGCCGATCAAGCGACGCGGGTTTCGCCGCACTGAAGCCCACCTCTCCCGGATCAGGAATAAAGTCCGCATCAAGGCTGACACTGCCCACGGTAATGGTGGGTAAGCCGGTCAATTTCTTGACCCAACCGGCAAGATTCAGGTCGCTGCCCTCAAATTCAGGCTCCCAAAACCGGCGCTGACTGCAGTGAAACAAGTCCACGCCGGCATCCACGAGCGGCTCAAGGAAGCCCGAGAGTGCCTCTTCGGTGTGCGCAAGACGGGCCGTGTAGTCTTGTTGCTTCCATTGCGACCACCGAAGAATAATAGGGAAGTCCTTTCCCACCTCGGCGCGACAGGCGGCGACGAGCTCTGCGACAAACTGACCGCGCCCTGCCATAGAGCCGCCGTAAGTGTCGTCGCGTTGGTTGGTGCCCTCCCACAGAAACTGATCCAGCAGATAACCGTGAGCACCGTGTATTTCGATCGCATCAAAACCAATGGCTTGTGAGTCACGTGCACCCTTCGCAAAGGCGGCAATGACGTCATCGATATCCGCCGTCGTCATCGTATGGCGATTGACCTTTCCGGGCATATTCATGCCCGATGGGGCGTAGCCATCGACATCGCCTTCAGGGAGCACACCACGTTTACGCATGCCACCCACGTGCCAAAGCTGCGGCGCAATCTTACCGCCCTCCTGATGGACCGCATCCACAACGCGCTTCCAACCGGCGAGTCGCTCTTCGCCATGAATATAAGGGACGCCTGGATAACCACTGGCGGCGATGTGATCGACACAGGTGCCCTCGGTCACAATCAAACCCACACCCCCCGCCGCACGCTTTCGGTAGTACTCGACATTGCCGTCGTTGGGTGTGTTATCCGGAGACTGGTTCCGAGTCATGGGTGCCATGACGACACGGTTGTTCAATTGAAGACCACCTACGTTGACCGGACTCAGGAGCGCGTCATGGGAACTCATGTTGAAAACCTTGTTCATTAAAGAGCGGGAAGCATAGACCCACCCAGCGTTTGAATGCAAAAAAAACAGGGCGTGAGCGTCGCGCCTTCGTCGTGGTTCAATACCACGTGCCAGAGTCTGACTGCCACTGGCACGAGTAAAGAAGGTAATAGACACGAGGCAACACTAAATGCGCCATCTTCACTGGTTCAGATCGGACCTGCGACTCAATGACAACCCAGCGCTTGCAAGTCACGCAGCCTCGGACTCACTGCTCTGTCTTTACCTCATGCCAAAGCCAAAACCATGGTGCAACCTGACCGGCATCGGGCCCCAGCGCGAGCGTTTCCTGCGCGAATCACTGATCTTACTTAAAAAAGACTTGCAACAGATGGGTCAAGACCTCCTCGTGCTTGAGGGATCAGCAGAGCTAGTGATCCCTCACCTCGTCGATCGCTTTGCAATCACGGAGGTCAGCGTGAGTGATCATCCGGGCTGGGAAGAAAAGTGTGCTGTCGATTACCTGACTGACAAACTGGATATACCAGTACAGGTCCATCGCGGTAATACGCTCTTTGCTGAGCTTGACTTACCCATGACGCTGGACGACCTGCCTCTCGTGTTCTCGCCCTTTAGGCGTAAAGTTGAAAAGCTCCTGGTCAGAGGACCTCGACCTGCAGTCTCGCATCTTCCCGCACCCCCGTCTGCGCAGTTTGATGAAATTCCTCTGTCGAACAATAAGCCCCACCCGGGGCTGCCTATTCCCGGCGGTCGGGCGGCAGGTCTGAGGCGTGTAAAACAGTTTATTTTTGATGACGAGGCGATTACCACCTATAAAGCCACGCGTAACTGTCTCGACGGATTTGACGGGTCCAGCACTTTCTCGCCCTGGCTGGCCAACGGTAATTTGTCAGTGCGAGAAGTCGCTCATGCGATTTTTGATTTTGAGCGCGAAAATACCGCCAACGAGTCAACCTACTGGCTTTTCTTTGAGCTGTTGTGGCGTGAGTTTTTCTACTGGCGTGCTCAGGCAGACGGAAAGTCGCTGTTTTTGCTCTCAGGTAAGACCGGTAAGCCGAGGCGCTCGACGTTTGAGCCTCGCAACTTTGCGAGGTGGTGCGCGGGAGACACCAACCACCCGATTGTTAATGCACTCATGCGCCAACTTGTCGCCACCGGCTGGATGAGCAATCGCGGCCGACAAATCGTCGCTAGCTGCCTGATCAATGAACTGGAGGGCGACTGGCGGTTTGGTGCCGCATTTTTCGAAAAACACCTCATCGATTACGACGTCGGCAGTAACTACGGTAACTGGCAATACATTGCAGGCGTCGGCAGCGACCCGCGCGGTGGACGCCACTTCAATCTCGAAAAGCAGACAGCAGAGCATGACCCCGAAGGCACGTTTGTTGCGAAGTGGGGCGGTGTTCGTCCCTTGCAACCTGACTTCGTAACCGACGCCGCAGATTGGCCGATTGACAGTGAAAAAATCTGATCTTCCCACCAAAATCTGCCCAGTCTGCGATCGTCCGTTTGCTTGGCGGGCGAAGTGGCGGCTCAACTGGGAGTCGGTCGTCTACTGCTCGAAGCGCTGCGCGAGCCGCCGCTATACCCTGAAGAATAAGCCTTAAGTCCACTGATCGATCATCTGGTCGGCCCATTGAACAATCACCGCGCGCTCTTCAGGGTCGCGTTTACGCCAATTAGCAACGACCAACCCCATTCTAGGGTTGCCGCCAAACCGGTCGAGGTGCTGATCTATAAAGCGCCAGTAAAGGCTGTTAAACGGACACGCGTCTGGCCCCGTGACTTTAGTTGGTTTGTACTGACATTGCTGACAGTGATTTCCTTGCTTCTGAATGTACTTGCCACTCGCCGCATAGGGCTTGCTTGCAATAACGGCATTGTCGGCATAAAGCGCCATTCCCAGTGTATTTGGAAGCTCAACCCACTCGTAGGCATCCACGTAAACCCCAAGATACCAATCGCACACCTCGGCTACATCAAGTCCCGTCAACAGTGCGAAATTGCCAATCACCATCAACCGTTGAATGTGATGGGCGTAACCGTGGTCTAGAGACTGCTCGATAGCGCGACTCAGGCAGCGCATTTCCGTATTTGCGGTCCAAAAGTAGTTGGGTAGCGGTCGATTGGCGGATAGCGCGTTCCTGTTTTTGTACTCGGGCATGAGCAACCAGTAAATGCCTCGAATGTATTCGCGCCATCCCAGAATTTGACGAATAAAGCCCTCCGCAGTGGACAGTGAGCAGGCCCCCTGTTGCCAGGCCTTTTCGACCCTCTCGCAAACCTCCAATGGCTCAAGGAGGCCGCAATTGATGTACATGGAAATGAGTCCGTGAAATACCCAAGGCGACTCTTCAGCCAAGGCGTCTTGGTACGCACCAAAGTCAGCGAGTGCGTGCTCCAAAAACCAATCGAACTGACGGCCTACTTCTTCTCGCGTCACAGCAAGACGAAAATGTGAGAGGTCTCCAGGGTTTTCAGGGAAGTACGTGTTAACCGTATCAATAACCTCACGGGTAATCGCGTCAATCGGAGCGTCCACACGATCTGGAATATCACGCTGGTTTCGCCAACCGGCCCGATTATCGGCGTCGTAATTCCACTTACCCCCCGCCGGTCCAGAACCCTCCATTAAGAGCTGGTATCGCGCGCGCATTTTTCGATAAAAGAATTCCATACGCAGCTGCTTTTTTCCGTCTGCCCATGCCGTAAAGTCCGCGTGAGAGGCCAAAAAACGATCGTCCTCCAAGACAGAAACCGGTACGTTGAGCGCGTCTTGCCAACCGCGAAATTCGTCCAACAACCGGTACTCACCCGGCTCACAGACAAGGAGCTCGCTCACGTCGCACGAATCGAGGACCACCCTTACCGCCATTTCAAAACTCGGCACACGTTGATCAATGGTGATGTAGTGAACGCGATGACCGGCCGATTCCAGCTCATCGCGAAAGTGGCGCATCGCTGAAAACAAGAGCGCGATCTTGTGGCGGTTATGCCTGACGTAACTCGCTTCCTCCCAAACCTCGGCGAGCAAAATGACGTCGATACCGGGACGCGCCTGACGAAGGGCGGGCTGCCTAGGGCTCAGTTGGTCGCCAAGGACCACAATTAGCTTTGAATCATTCATGACAGACCCTACGACGCAACCGTCGCTTCAGACGCATTGATCGGGCGGATAAGGTTAGACAAGACTGTCTTTTTTGCTTTCTACAACGCGATCGACTGCTCGCAACAGGCAAAAAAAACCCCGAGAAATCGGGGCTTTTCTTATTCAAAAAAGAGCACTGTCTACATCTGAGCGGCATAAAACGTCTCGCACACTAACGAGAAACCATGAACCATTTCTCGCTTGCCCTCAAGCCCCGAAATGATGTCGGTAAACCAGTCTTCAGTTCGGGTATCGAGCATACGACCCACCTCGGCCCGGTCTGAAGACCCAAACGAAACCATGAGTAATCCCGCAGTCTCACCCGTGTCGCCCATGTACACCTGCATCGTGACATCTAAGTCGCGCTTTTTCATTTCCGCATGAATCTTATCCAATGCCGCGATGTAGCCACTTGGATTATCGGTCTTCACATGCAAGTTGTAATAGTGGGCTTTTCCGGAAACCTCGGCGGCACGAACGATTCGCCAGTTGTCCCACATTCTCACTTCGCGTTTTACGTCCAATTTCGCAACTTCTGCCCGCACCACAGCGTTCATGGGATCGACACTCCAAGCTGCTTCTTGAGAGTCAAAAAATGACCATAGGTAATGATCTCCCATCTTTTGCGCACCTGAGGTCGGGGAGCAAAGGCCCATTGCCATCGCACCATTAGCGGTCGCTATGGTTTTTGCGCTGCCTTTTGCCCACGCCGCGTAACCCGCCGCATCATTAGTATTGACTGTAATTAAGCTCATGACCGGCTCTGCGTGCGCACTCGCGCAAGCGCAAATAAAGAGAGGTCCAAGTATTTTACTGATGGTCTTCATTTGAATTTCCCCAATTTAGTTTTAGTTAGATCGAACAATTAGATGTGTTCGCTTAAAACATAGGAAAGTCTTGGCAAAGCGCCATTTTTTTTTGGTGGTACCGACGTTTGAGAGAGCTGCGCGGAGCGGAACCACCCTGTGGCCGTGGCACAGCACTTTCAAAGTCGTTTTTGAGACACCAAAAAGTCGCCTCTCGATTGAGCCGTTACAGCGTATCGAGCAATAACGGTGCAAGACGCTTCCGATGATGCATTGCGTCGCCAAATTGCTGCTGACTCCACGCTGCTCTGCGAATGAACAGCGAAGAGTCACATTCCCAGGTAAAACCGAATCCACCGTGGAATTGCACCGACCGATCACCCGCGTATTGAATCGTGTCCGACGCTTGGGCCTTGGCCATGCGACACGCGACCTCGGCCTCTGTGCTCAAAGGACCCTCACCGATCTCACTGGACGCGTGATAAACCAGTGATCGCGCTTGCTCCATACCGACGTAAATATCGACGGTGGGGTGCTTTAGCGCCTGAAACGAGCCAATCAGCTTACCGAACTGCTTGCGCGTTTTAAGGTAATCGACAATACCCGAGAGACAAGCAGACGTTGATCCAACGGCTTCGGCCGCCGTCAGCAAGGCACCAATCAGTAAGTAATCTCGAATAGCCGGGGCCACTTTTTCACTCGACAAGACACGTCGTGCTTTGATCCCAGTAAAGTCGATGGTCGCGGCTCGCTTGGTCAGGTCAATCAAGGCGTGGGGTTCTTGTACCTGCGCCGAGACATCACTTCCCGCAACCAGCGCAACCACCGCCTCACCCTGTGAATTCGTACCCACCACGGCGATCCAGGCCGCATGTGCTGCATCGGACACCATGAACTTACGACCCGACAAAAGACCGTCTTCTGCAACCGTGACTGCCGAATTAGCCCCTCCCCAATCGCTGTGATCAAGGTAGGCCACCGTAGCCGCAACACCACCGGAAATGTCCTCAAGAACATCTTCCTCGGCGATGCCTCCCGCCCGTCGAATAAGCTCTGACGCCAGCACCGTGGAGACCAATGGCGTACCCATGAGGCCTTTACCCATCGACTCGATCACTGGAATGAGGGGACCAATACCTAAGCCTGAGCCCCCGACAGACTCAGGCAGATTAATACCGGTCCACCCTAAATCCACGAGCTCCTGCCAGACCGGCTGGGAAAAGCCCTCCTCGCTCTCGAGCAATCGTCGCACTTCGCTGCCGGGCGATTTGTCTTTGACAAACTCGCGAGCCACGTCCAAAAGCATGCTTTGTTCGTCGGAGAAATCGATCTTTTTACTTCCAATAATGGCGCTCATGCTCTTGCCCCCTTAAGACTTTGGCAGGCCGAGCACGTGCTCGCCGATAATATTAGCTTGGATCTGGGTCGTACCTCCGCCAATCGTGGTGCCGAAATTTGCGAAGTAGGCGCGCTGCCAAAATCCACCTTTGTAGGACTGATCGTCATCCATAAAAAGAGCGCCCTGCGGACCTTGCACGTGGGCCCCCATCATTTTCAGGCGCCGAGCGTATTCCGTATGACGATACTTATTTGAGAGTGCAATACCGAAGGGGTGATCGGTATTAAGCGCAGGAATAGCCGCTCGTCGATCACTGATCGAATTGGCTTTTGCCTCAATGGCCAGCTTGACGAGCTCGTCGCGAATCATCGCATCCTGCAAAATAGGCGCACCGTCCCGCTCGAAGTCCTGCATGGCGTCCATCAGATCTTCCAGACCAATCGACTGCATAGAGTGCGCACTCGCCTGACCTGCGATAACACCGCGCTCGTATTCGAGTGTTTTCATGGCCATGCGCCAACCACCACCCTCGTCACCGAGCAGGCAAGCGGCGGGAATTCGTGCATCAGTGAAAAACGTCTCGTTAAAACCGTATTCACCCGTGACCTTACGAATCGGCCGCGCCTCAACACCCTGCACGCGCATGGGCGATAAGAAAAACGACAAACCATCGTATTTTCGTGCGGTCGTGTTGTCGGTACGGGCCAGCAGAATCATGTGGTCTGCGTAGTTACCCAAAGTCGTCCAAATTTTGCTGCCGTTGACAATGTACTCATCGCCATCACGAACCGCTTTTGTTTGTACGTTACCCAAGTCCGAGCCGTGGTCTGGCTCGGAGAAGCCCTGACACCAGATTTCATCGCCAGTCAGAATATTCTTAATGTAGCGCTGGCGATCTTCTTCTGTCCCCACGTCCAATAACAGCGGTCCCGTCCAGTTGAGACCAATGGTGTTGAAAATAATGGGGGCATTGTGTGCGGTAAGGGCCTTGTCAACGATACCCTGATAGGCGGCGTCGCTTCCCTGCCCACCGTATTGCGTCGGCCAATGCATGCCCAAAAACCCGGCACTCCAGAGCTTGTGCTGCCAGTCGCGAAGGAAGTCGAGCTGCTGCTCGGTTCCCACTTCTAGAAACGTCAGAGGCAGAAGAAAGCCTGGATTTTTTGGCACGTTTTCCGCCATCCACTGATCGACGTCGGATTGGAAGTTTTTTAGGCTGGTCTCGGTTGCTGTCATTTCGTCTACCTCGTATGTCTCTTAGAGCCCGTATTGTCTGCTCGCCAAATCTCTCATAATCTCTTCAGAGCCGCCGCCGATCGCGTTGACTCTCACCTCCCGGTAAATGCGCTCAACACGATTGCCTCGCATGTACCCCACGCCTCCCAGGATCTGCATCGCTTCGCGTGCACAAAATTCCATCACCTCACTCGCTTGAACTTTGAGTAACGCGATGTCGCCGGCATTCGCCTCACCCGCCTCAATGGCCTCGTAACAAATACGAATATAGGCCTGCGTCGCGTTGAGCTTTTGTTTCATCATAGCAATTTTGTGACGAATCACCTGGTGGTCAGCCAATCGCTTGCCAAAGGTCTGACGTTCTCTCGCCCAGTTCACCGCCTCTTCCAAACAGACTCGACCATAGGCTTCCATGGCGGCCGCCATACCCATGCGCTCACTGTTGAAGTTCGTCATGATGACCCTGAAGCCCTGGTTCTCTTGCCCAATCAGGTTGGAAACAGGCACGCGCACGTTGTCGAAGTATAAAGTCGCTGTATCGGACGCCCACCAGCCCATCTTTTTATCAAGCGCCGTTCGTGAAAAACCCTCAGCATCGGTGGGGATAAGCAACATCGAAACACCGGTTGCGCCGTCACCGCCGGTTCGAACAGCCGTAGAGACATAATTCGCTCGCATACCACCTGTGATATACGTTTTGGAGCCGTTGACAATGTAATGGTCACCGTCGCGAACTGCCGTCGTCTTCAAGCTCGCGACATCTGAGCCGCCCCCAGGTTCGGTAATGCCGAGTGAAATCCATGACTCGCCACGCAGCACTGGTGGCGCTATTTCAGCCTTCATTGCCTCGGTGCCCCAATTAATGACAGGTGGTAGCCCGATACCGTGAACCATGAGCGACGCCGACAAACCGCCAACACCCACGCGCGATAGCTCTTCATTAATAATCCAGCTGTGCCAGCTGTCGGTCTCCATACCGCCGTATTGCTCCGGGTAACCCGCGCCCAAGAGACCCACCTCAGCCGCCTTAGGCCAAAGCGCGATAGGAATGTGCCCCGCCTCATCCCAGCCCTCGGCGTAAGGCATAATTTCTTTGTCGACGAAGCGTCGAAGTGCGTCTCGCCAGGCGAGATGATCCTCGGTCAAGTGGGGATTTGGTATGCGTGCGGAGTCAAAGGTCAGGCTCATTCTCTCTTCCAGCGTTATTTTTATGTCCACGGGTTTATAGGCGCCTCAAGGGGGGCGAGTCAAATCGAATATCGCGTTAGAATGGCATCCGGCGATACAGAGTGTGCGTAGTGTTTATAGCAAAATACACTGGCTGTTATCACTCAGTGCTTCACCACAGGACCCGGTATGAGATTTATTGGTGCGTCGAACTACGACCACGGAACAAAACCCAAGATAGGCGTACTGCTGACTAACCTCGGAACACCCGAGGCGCCGACGGCGAAGGCGCTTCGCCCCTATCTAAAGCAGTTCCTTTGGGACCCCCGGGTCGTCGAAGTACCGCGCCTACTTTGGTGGATGATCCTCCATGCGTTTATTTTGACCACGCGTCCCAAAAAATCGGCTGAGGCCTACGCAGAAGTCTGGACAGAGCGTGGTTCGCCACTGCTTTATCACTTAGAAGATCAGGTCGCAGGGGTGCATGACACGCTCACGGCCCGTCTCGGCGAACACGTTATCGTCAAAGGCGCGATGCGCTACGGACAACCGTCGATCGAGTCGCAAGTTCAAGCGCTCCTTGGAGAAGGCGTTCAGCAATTGGTTGTGCTGCCACTCTACCCACAGTTTGGAGGGCCGACGACCGCCTCGACGTTCGATGCTTTATCGAGTGAGCTACAGCGTCAGCGCTGGGTCCCTGACCTTCGGTTCGTCAGTTCATATCACGACCATCCGGCCTATATAAAAGCGATCGCGCAGAGTGTTAAACAACACTGGGACACACACGGTCGTGCCGATAAGCTCATACTGTCTTACCACGGCATGCCAAAGCGTTACTTGCTCGAGGGCGACCCGTACCACTGCCAGTGCCTAAAAACATCGCGCTTGGTTGCGGCTGAACTGGCGCTTAGTGAGAACGACTACCTGTCAACGTTCCAGTCCCGTTTTGGTCGAGACGAGTGGCTAAAACCCTATACCGATGAGACGCTGCAAAGTCTTCCAGACCAAGGTGTAAAGTCACTGCAAATTATCTGCCCTGGGTTCTCAGCAGATTGTCTTGAGACCATTGAAGAGATTGGCATGGAAAACCGTGACTACTTCTTAGAGGCCGGTGGCGAGCGCTACGAATACATCGCCTGCTTAAATGCCACAACAGACCACATAGAGGTCATTTCAACGCTCGTCACCGAACAGCTTAAAGGTTGGACCGCGCCGAAATATGACGCAGAGGCCGCAAAGCGTGAGGCCGGCAAGTTAGGCGTAAACTAATCGGCCCTACTACTGGTGGTAGTGCGGCTCAAGTAGCCCCAGCGCCAGAGCAATGCCGAGCCCCAGCGCAAAGCTTACTGTCAACTTGACGCGATCGTGACTGTGAAACTGGACCTCGGGTAAAATATCGGCCAGCGCGATGCACATAAATGCGCCTGCAGAAAAAGCTAAGGCCGCGGGTAGCACATTAGCAATCGGTCCGTTAAAGCCCAAGTAAAACGCAATCGCGGCAATGGGACACAGCGCGGCAAAAATCGCGTTGGTGATCGCGCGATGCTTCTCACTCCAGCCGTCCAGACGCATCATCGTCTCGATCGACAAAGAATCGAGTGGTTTGTGCAGTAAAATTGCGACGAAGACCGCAAATCCAGGCAAGACGAGCGACGTGACTTCAACTCTGAGAATCGCACCCAGCGCAACGCCGTCCAAGATGGTGTGAATACTCAAGCCCAAAAACAAACCAAGCCACCCCACATCACGCGGGGGGTGCGCGTGATCATGAGCATGTGCGTGATCGTGGGCGTTTGCTTCTAAGCAGGCCGTGTCGTTATCAACAATATCGTGCTGATGAAAATGAAAGAGCCTCAGGAGCAACAGCATAAAAACAAGGCCGCCCAATACAAAATACATGGTCTGATCAATCGGCTGTCCAAGCTCAACACTGTGCGGTATGAGGTGAAGACCCGCAACACCCAGCATCAGTCCGGCGACAAGGCTCATCACCAGCTGGGTCTGCACGTGAGACAACTGATAACGACGCGGCAGCCAACCACCCACCCAAGAGGCTAAAAATAGCGCGAGGCTGTACGTTATCAATGTCATCATTGTCTGTTCCAGCTATCGCGTAGTGATGAGGTTGTCTCGGTGAATCAACTCTTCATCACCTCCAAAACCCAGTATAGACTCGATCTCAGTTGAAGCACGTCCGCGCAATTTTCGCGTTTCAACAGCACTGTAATTGCATAAACCGCGTGCGATCTCTTGCCCGCGGTTGTCGAGGCAACGAACCAAGTCTCCCCGGACAAAGTCACCGCTCACGTCAACAACACCCACGGGCAACAGGGAGCGTCCTAAGTCACAAATACCGCGCACTGCGCCGTCGTCTAGTGTCACCGCGCCCTTAGGGTAAAGCAAGGACGCCAGCCACTGTTTACGTGCAGGTTGAGGTTGTTTGTCGGTCGTCAATAAAGTCCCTACCGGTGCGCCTCTCTTGAGCGCTCCCACGGTTTCAGGTTCCCTGCCGTCTGCGATAATGGCCAAGGCGCCTGACCGAGCCGCCAACCGCGCGGCGCGAAGCTTACTGATCATGCCACCGCGGCCGAGGGCTGTTCCCTCTGAGACCATCTTGTCCAGTGTCGTGTCGTGGGCATCGGCCTCCGAAATCAACTGTGCGTCCGGTGTGGCTCTGGGGTCCGTATTGAACAGTCCCGCTTGATCCGTGAGCATGACCAAAAGGTCTGCATCAATGAGGTTGGCAACCAATGCAGCCAACGTGTCGTTATCACCAAAACGAATTTCGTCGGTGACCACGGTATCGTTCTCATTAACGATTGGAATGACCCCCTGGGCGAGTAGCGTCTGCAGTGTCGCCCGCGCATTGAGGTACCGTTCGCGCGAGCGAACGTCGTCATGGCTGAGTAGAATTTGCGCACACAGATAGCCAGAGGGCGCAAACGCCGCTTCGTAGGCCTGAACCAAAGACGACTGCCCCACAGCGGCTGCCGCTTGAAGCTGGTCCAACGCACTCGGTCGCATTGTCATATTAAGTCGTGCAAGCCCAGCAGCGACGGCACCACTGGATACGATGATGACTTCCGCGCCGTCCTCTCTCAAAGCAATAACATTTTGCGCAAGACGCTCTATGGAGGCCTTGTTTAGACCCTGCCCGTTGTCCGTCAGTACTGCGCTGCCAATTTTAATGACCCACCGACGCGCATCCGTCAACGATTGGCGGGCATTACTGCTCAACTTCGGTATTCAACTTCAACATCCGTGTCATCGATGCTGTCGTCGTCCTCGTCTTCGACATCGCTGAGTTGACCAATACGCGCCGCTTGTCGCTCTAAGCGTAGCGACTCGATACGCTCGCGCGCCTCGCTCTGCATCTGCATTTGGACGTCTTGCTCTCGGAGTTTGACCTCCTCGTCCTCCGCTTCCTGTTGATTGAGAAACTCAATCGCTGTCATCAAATCGCCACTCAAGCGCACAGTTTCGCGCCCACTGATCGCCGCCACTTCGTAAACCGGTCCCTCCCAATCGAGCGCCTCGACAATGGCCTGACGCCGTTGTTTCAACGTTTCTTCATCAATGAGGTCAATTTTATTGAGTACCAACCAACGCGGGCGCGCTGCCAAAGTGGGACTAAAGCGCTCAAGTTCACGGACAATGGACAAGGCTTGCTGCGCAGGGTCGCTCTCATCAAACGGCGCCACGTCGACCATATGCAAAAGCACACGATTTCGAGTCAAGTGCTTTAAAAATCGGATACCAAGACCCGCACCATCGGAAGCGCCCTCGATCAGGCCCGGAATATCAGCCACAACAAAGGAGCGATGGGCATCGACTTTAACCACGCCTAAATTAGGCACTAGCGTCGTAAATGGGTAGTCAGCCACTTTGGGTTTTGCTGCCGACACGGCACGAATAAGCGTTGACTTCCCCGCGTTAGGCAGCCCCAGCAGGCCCACGTCCGCGAGCACTTTCAATTCCAGCTTTAGGTTCCGAGACTCGCCCACCGTTCCCTCGGAGAACTGCCTGGGTGCACGGTTGATACTTGACTTGTAGCGCGTATTTCCAATGCCATGAAACCCGCCCTGGGCGACTACCAATCGGTCGCCTGCGGCTTGAATATCACCCAAGATCTCATCGGTCTCTTCATCGATTATCGTGGTGCCCAAGGGCACCGGGAGTACGATGTCGTCACCGGCTTTACCCGTGCAGTTTCGTCCACGCCCCGACTCTCCGTTTTGTGCTCGGAACTTACGGGTAAACCGATAATCCACCATGGTGTTGAGCGACGCGCTTCCCTCTAAAACAACACTGCCGCCATCACCACCGTCACCGCCATCGGGACCGCCCAGTGGTATGTACTTCTCGCGGCGAAAGCTAACGCAGCCGTTACCCCCTTTGCCAGCGTGTACTTCAATAACCGCTTCATCGACAAATTTCACGAATCACTCCTGCAGACCACCGCCTAAAAACAAGCCTGAGCCCAAAAAAAAAGCCCCGTCGACTGACAGGGCTTTTTCAAAAACTAAGCGACTATCAGGCAGTGACAATACGAACTTGCTTACGATTTTGCGGCCCGCCCTTGTAGAACTCAACCTTACCCGCTGCGGTTGCAAATAATGTGTGGTCTTTACCAATACCAACGTTTGAACCTGCATGAAACTTGGTGCCGCGCTGACGAACGATAATGCTGCCCGCTGATACGTCTTGACCACCGAAGGCTTTCACGCCCAAGCGTTTACTCTCGCTGTCGCGTCCGTTACGGGTACTACCACCAGCTTTTTTATGCGCCATTAGACTACTCCCTGGTTATCCCTTAATCCCTGTGATTTTCACTTCCGTATACCACTGCCGATGACCTGTCTCATTGCGGTAGTGCTTACGGCGATTGAACTTTACAATCTTAATCTTTGCGTGGCGTCCATGGCTCACCACTTCAGCAGTTACCGTGCTGCCGTCAACGACCGGCGCACCGATCTTAACATCTGCGCCTTCGCCCACCATGAGTACCTGGTCGAATTCGACCGACTCGCCTGTCGCTACTTCAAGCTTCTCCAGCTTGAGTACTTCACCTTCTTCAACGCGGTGCTGCTTTCCACCGCTAATAATTACTGCGTACATGTGTATTTCCTTCCAGTTAGCCTGCTCGCTGTATGAAAACCGCCAAAGCGGGGCAGAGCGTAGGCACTCGAGTGTTGTGCAAACAAGGGCGCGGAGAATACGGGTTTTCACGTCGTGACGCAAGGCTAGTCTTAACCCGCCCACCTCTTGGTGGCAACAAAGACAACCACACCTTATAATCGCGCCTCACCGCGGAGAAGCCCCCTTTGATAAATGACATAAGAGCCAGCGTTGAGGCGGACTTCGCCAGAGTAAACACGCTGATCATCGATCAACTGTATTCCGACGTCGACATGGTCGAAAACGTCGGTCAATACATTGTCGACTCGGGCGGCAAGCGCCTGCGTCCCCTGCTGACTCTGCTGGCGGCCGCGTCGGTAGGTGAAGTCACAGAAAAGCATATTACATTCGCGGCAATTATCGAATTTATACACACGGCCACCTTGCTTCATGATGACGTCGTTGATATTTCCACCCTTCGCAGGGGGAAGCCCACGGTCAACAGTGAATTTGGCAACGCGCCAAGCGTGCTTGTGGGCGATTTTCTCTACACGCGCGCCTTCCAACTCATGGTGCAACTCGATGACATGCGAATACTGGCCTTGATGGCAGACGTGACCAACCAGATTGCTGAGGGTGAGGTATTACAGCTCGTGCGCGCAGGGGATCCTGAAACGTCGCGTGAGCAATACTTCGACGTCATCACGCGCAAGACCGCCATTTTGTTTGCGGCCGCCTGTGAAGGTGCGGTGATGTTAAGTGGCGAAAGCGACGCCGTACTCGCCCGGATGCACAGCGTTGGACTGAACTTAGGGATTGCATTCCAGCTGATCGACGACGTTTTGGACTACGAAGGCGACCCCGAGACCACCGGTAAAAACGTCGGCGATGACCTGAACGAGGGTAAGCCCACACTCCCACTGATTCATGCGATGAGCCATGCGTCATCTGAGGACGCCGCCTTGATCGCCGATTCTATCCGTCAAAAATCAGTCGAAAATCTGAACACCATTGTGGCGCTCGCTAAAACCACAGGCGGTATTCAAGAGACTCGTCGTGCTGCCGTTGAACACTGTGGGCGTGTGAGCACTGCACTTGCCGATCTGCCGGCAACAGCCGCCAGAGCCAGCCTCGAAAAATTAGCTGAATTTTCCATCGCTCGGGAGAGTTAACCCATGCTGCTAAGCAGTGATCACGCCGCCCTCAAGGCCGAGGCGGATCGCCTCAAAACCGTCTCGATCGCCACTCTTTTTGAGCAAGACCCAGCCCGCGTTGATACGCTGAGCCTGTCTGCTGCAGGTTTGCAGCTTGACGCCTCAAAGCAGCTGGTTGACCGCTCCGCATTGCGTGCATTGGCCAGCACAGCAACCGGCGCCGATCTTCAGGGCAAGTACTCGCAATTAATCAGCGGCGCTCAAGTCAATATCACCGAAGAGCGTGCCGCGCTGCACACGCTTTTACGGGGGACTGCAGCAGAAGCGCTGCCCGAGCTCACTGAAGCGGTCAACAACACGCTTCAACGCATGTCCGACGCAACCCATGCCGTTCATTCGGGTGCGCACACAGGAGCAACAGGCAAACCCTTCACCGACGTTATTAATATTGGCATTGGTGGTTCGGACTTGGGGCCCAGAATGGTGTGCCGCGCGCTCGATAGTGCGACGCCAAACCTGCGCACACACTTTATTTCAAATGTCGATCCGCACGATCTCGATGTCGTGATCCGTGGGCTAAACCCTGAGACCACCCTTCTGATCGTCTGCTCTAAGACCTTTACCACCGAAGAAACACTGACCAACGCTGAACGTGCGAAGCAATGGCTACTGAGCGGGGGCGTGCCCGAAGCACGTATTGGTCAGCATGTGTTTGCCGTGACCACCAATCTCACCGCCGCAGCGGCGTTCGGCATCTCTGCAGATGCCTGCTTCCCTATGTGGGACTGGGTCGGCGGTCGTTATTCTGTGTGGTCGGCCATCGGCCTCGTCATTGCGCTAGGGTATGGCTGGTCTGCATTTACCGGACTACTGGCCGGCGCAAACGCGCTGGACGAGCATGCGCGGGAAGTTGACCCCCTAAAAAATCTGCCCATGCTTATGGCACTACTGGAGCTCTGGAACACTCGCTATTTAGGCGTTGAGACTCATGTTGTGCTCCCCTATTCGCAGCGCCTTGAGCATCTGTCTGACTTCTTACAACAGCTCACCATGGAAAGTAACGGCAAGCGCGTAACACTCACGGGTGAGGAAATTACCGAACCCACCGCCCCGGTCCTGTGGGGATCAGCCGGCACTATCGGGCAGCACTCTTACTACCAACTGCTGCACCAAGGCAACCGTCGCTTTACTGCAGATATTGTTTTGCCACTGACCAATGGCGACGTCAATTTAGACGCGCACCGTAAGCTCGCCGCCAATGCTCTCGCGCAGAGCCGCGCGTTTTTAATTGGACGAACAATGGATGAGGCTACCGAACTCGCCCGAGTAAAAGGACTCGCACCTGAGCTCGCGCCGCATTTTCAGATGCCGGGCAATCACCCGCACAACACGCTTGTGATGAAGGCAGTCAGTGCAGAAACTGTGGGCGCAATGATCGCCACATACGAACACAAAACCTACTTTTTATCGGCTCTCATGGGGCTCAACGCGTTCGATCAATGGGGCGTTGAATTGGGCAAAGCCATTGGCAAGCAAATTCGTACAACGCTAGAGAACGCAACGGGATTGGACGATCTGGATGCGTCAACCGCGGCGCTGGCCACCGCGTGGTTGGACGCAAACCACTGAGCATTGGTCAAAAAAAAAGCCCGGTCATCACCGGGCTTTTTGTCGGTCACACTGAGGACTCATACTCGCTCGATAATAATAGCGGGAGCCATTCCGCCTGCTGCGCACATGGTAATCAATGCATAGCGCTTCTGCTGACGTTCGAGCTCATCAAGCGCAGTGCCCACGAGAATTGAGCCTGTCGCACCGATGGGGTGCCCAAGGGCCATGGCGCCACCATTGATGTTCACCTTCTCACGGTCAAGGCCTAGCCTGCGAATGAACCGTTCCGCCACCACGGCAAACGCTTCGTTAATTTCCCAAACGTCAATGTCGTCTTTTGTGAGGCCCGCTTTCATGAGGACTTTCTCCGCGGCAGGTACCGGTGCGTTCAGCATTAGCGTTGGGCAGTCTCCCATATTGGCTGTCGCGACGATCCGCGCACGCGGCGTCATTCCATTCTTCTCCATGTAGGACTCTGACGCCAGCAAAAGTGCCGCGGCACCGTCCACGACACCCGACGAGTTGCCGGCGTGGTGGATGTGGTTGAACGCTGTAATCTCAGGGTACTTTTGCTGAATCAATGCACCATAGGTGGTCCCTTGCTCGTCGATCGGCACATCACGCACAACACTGAACACGGTCTTGAGCTCAGAGAGCCCCTCTCTCGTCGTCTGCGGACGCGGGAATTCCTCGTGATCGAGCGCCACAGACCCATCCGGGTTCCTAACGGTAATCAACGACTTATCAAAGCGCCCTTCCGCAATCGCGCGCGCTGCGCGAGCCTGGCTTACCAGCGCGAGGTTATCCACCGCATCACGATCGATACCTTCGAGGGTTGCAATCGCATCGGCACAGACTCCTTGCTGCGACTGGGGATGCAGGGCTCGCAGGTCTAGATTACCCGAATCAATCATGGGCGGCTTCGTCGGATCGCCCGTTTGTCCGTGGTAGCTCATCATTTCGGTACCACCGGCCACCACAAGATCTTCCATACCGGACATAATTTGTGCCGCCGCCAAGTTAACCGTTGTAATACCGGAGCCGCAGAAGCGATCGAGCGTCACACCCGACGACCGAACATCATAACCGGCGTTCAGCGCAGCCATACGGCCTAAATCGCCGCCCTGCTTACCGCTTTGCGACGACGTCCCCCAAATAATGTCATCGACTTCGGCCGTGTTGAGCGCATTACGCTCGGCCAGTGCGCTGAGCACCGTCGATCCGAGGTATGAGGGATGAAGGTGTGCAAGAGCACCCTTACCGACTTTACCGACACCTCGTGGTGTTCGACATGCGTCTACGATGTATGCGTTGCCCATAGTCAATCTCCTTAGAGTGAGTGTTCAGCGCGTTTCGTCGCGCGCTTTTTCATCATCATGGCTCAGTGGGCCATTTTAATGCCGGCTTACGCTACGTTGCCCTCACAGACGGGTCAAGTGCCATCGGATCCGTCTTATTGTGAGTTCAACGGGCAATCGCGCAGGCATTTTCCAATAGTGCACATTCCTCGGGGTCTAACATCGGGTCGTCGGCGGCGGCGATGCACTCCAGTAACTCACGACGATTTTTAACCCCTAACACCACGGAACCAATGTCTTGCGTTGACAGTGCGTAACGATGCGCCAAGCGCGCCGGTGTTTGCCCCCAGTCTGACGCCAGTGCTCGAAAACCCGCCGCCCGCTCAAAATCCATTTGATCTGCATCGTCAGCCGGTAGCACTCGATCCATTGCTGATGTCAGTGCTCCGGCCTGAACCGCTCGAATCGCGAGCGCGGGCACGTCATGTTGCCGGCACGCCGCTAACACACGTCGACAATCAAACCCCTCAGTCACATAGCCAATGTTTCCCGCTGAATTGAGCGGATTCACAACGCATTGGACTGCCGTTGGCCGTTTATGATGTGCAATCGCTTTTTCCAGTGCCGACTCTTGACCGAGTGCGAAGCCCCAGCCTCCAATTTTCCCCTCACGTTGCAAGCGTTCAAAAGCCGGAATAACCGACTCGAGAAAGTAGCTTAACGGCGTGGCAATGCGGTCGCGGAGGTCATCGTGATGCTCCAACACATGGTGGTCTTCAATGAGTTGCGAGTGCAGGAAAAACAAGTCGGCTCGTTCAATACCCATCGTTTGTAGCGAGCGCGTCAAGGACGCGTTGAGCGTGTCGTAGACTGTATCGGGCGCGACCCGCCCTAAGCGACACTTGGTGGTGAAGCGCAAGTTCGATTTGTCAGCACCTCGAAACGCTTCACCGATGACTTTCTCGGCCTCACCGCGGCCGTACATAGGCGCCATATCGAAATGAGTAATGCCTTTATCAGCGGCGAGTCGTGCCGTTGCCACGGCTTCCTCTCGGGTGGTGTCGCCCCAAATTTGACCTAAACCACCGCCGCCAAGCGTCAGTGCACTGACGCTACCAAACGGCCTGAATTGCCTTCTTTCCACGGAACACTCCCAGCGCGACGCGCCCCTCAAATTGACCCGTGAGGCTAAGGAGTTGGGGGTTAAAGGTCAAATGAGGCAATGGGATTCCGTGACAGTCAAAGACGCCGCTCGCAAGCGCTCAAGCAGCGTCAATAATGGCTAGTAGCTCCTGCGTTTTCTCCGTCATGAGAGCGGCATCACCGCGCGATTCAACGTTCAGACGCACCACCGGCTCAGTATTGGACATGCGCAGATTAAAGCGCCAGTCCTTGAAACTCACACTCAGTCCGTCGAGGTGTTCAACCGCCTCGGCACCCGCCGCGTAGCGTGACTCAACCTGAGCGATCAGCGCCGATGCGTCGGCCACTGTTCGATTGATCTCACCGGAACAAGGAAACGCGTGGGTTCGCTCCTCGACCAGCGACGCCAGCGTCTTGCCGGTGGTCGACATAATCTCCGCAACCAATAACCAGGGAATCATCCCACTGTCACAGTAGGCAAAGTCGCGAAAGTAATGGTGGGCGCTCATTTCTCCGCCATAGACCGCATCGACGCGGCGCATGGTTTCCTTGATGAACGCGTGTCCCGTTTTACTTTGCTCGGTTGCGCCACCCGACATCTGCGCAATGTCCATGGTGTTCCAGGTCAGACGCGGGTCATGGACCACTGTCTCTTGAGACGACTTCGCCAAGAACGACGCAGCCAATAAGCCCACAACATAGTAGCCCTCGATAAAGACGCCGGTGTGGTCATAAAAGAAGCAGCGGTCAAAGTCACCGTCCCAGGCAATACCCATATCTGCGCCGGTTTCTCGCACTAAATTAGCCGAGGCCACTCGGTTTTCTTCAATCATGGGATTGGGTACGCCGTTGGGGAAGTGACCGTCAGCCTCATGGTGCAATTTGATAAACTCAAACGGCAGGTGCGGCTCCAGCAAATCAACAACGGGTCCTGCGCCACCATTACCCGCGGTACAAACAATCTTCAACGGCTTGAGCGCCTTCAGGTCGACGTAGCTCAGGAGGTGTGCAATGTAGGCCTCACTCACATCCACGACTTGTAACGTACCGCGCTGTCTCGCGGGCGAAAACTCGTTTCTCTCTGCCTGACTTTGAATTTCCTTGAGGCCCGAGTCGCCCGAAATCGGTTTTGATTCGGCACGAACAAACTTCATGCCGTTGTAATCTTTGGGGTTGTGGCTGGCGGTCACACAAATACCCCCGCCTACCTTGAGGTGTGACGTCGCAAAATAAATCTCTTCGGTACCGCACTGCCCAATATCGAACACGTCGACACCTTGCGCGAGGAGTCCCTCCACCAAGGCCGCCTTCATCGCCTCAGAGGTGAGGCGAATATCGTGCCCCACGACCACCGTGCCGGGCTCAATCACCTGCGCGTACGCGCGCCCAATGCGCGTCGCAATGTCCTCATTAAGCTCGTCAGGCACACGCCCGCGAACATCGTAAGATTTAAAACAGCGAATCGGCTCTGGCACAACGTGGCTCCCTTTCGTAAGACTCAATACAGATTTTCAAACACAAAGTTGGTGGCTTCGACAAAACCGGGAACACTGCCGCAATCAAAGCGTTGGCCCTGAAACTTATAAGCCAGAACGCAGCCCTTATTGGCCTGTATTTGCAGTGCGTCGGTAATTTGTACTTCGCCGTTGCGGCCCGGTGGCGTCTCTCGAATAATGTCAAAAATATCGGGCGTCAGTATATACCGGCCAATGACCGCGAGATTGGACGGCGCATCCTCTGGAGCCGGTTTTTCGACCATTTTATCGACTCGGTAGAGACCATCACCCATGGCTTCTCCCGAAATCACGCCGTAAGCGCTAATTTGATCGTCCGGCACTTCCATGACGGCCACGATCGAACAGCGAAACTGGTTATACAGCTCCGACATTTGCGCGAGCACCCCAGCTCCTTGCTGGTTAACACACATATCATCGGCAAGTAGCACACCAAAGGCTTGATCGCCGATCAGCGGCTCACCGGTCAAAATCGCGTGCCCAAGACCTTTCATCTCGCGCTGGCGCACCATCGTGAAGATGCCGCGGTCAATCACGTCGCGAATGCCCTCGAGGTACTTCTCTTTCGAGGTACCGGAAATTTGATGTTCAAGCTCATAGGAGATATCAAAATGATCTGCAATCGCTCGTTTTCCGCGGCCCGTCACGAAGGCACAGTTATTCATGCCCGCCTCGAGTGCTTCTTCCACCCCATACTGAAGCAAGGGCTTATTCACCACAGGCAACATTTCCTTAGGCGTGCTCTTCGTTGCAGGAAGAAAGCGTGTCCCGTAGCCGGCGACGGGGAACATACACTTTTTAATCATTTCTAATCTCCAAAATTCTTGGCTAAATCGAGACCTTATCGGCCATAGTCGTCGTCGAATCGAACGATATCATCTTCACCAAAGTAGCTTCCCGTTTGCACTTCTATCAGTTCCAACGGGACAGCACCCGCGTTACTCAATCGATGCTGAGTCGCCACTGGCACGAAAGTGGACTGGTCCTTAACCAATGTCATTGTCTGATCACCGTTGATAACCGCTGCCGTACCTCGCACAACCACCCAATGCTCTGCACGATGATGATGCATCTGCAACGAAAGCTGCTGACCCGGATTGACGACAATACGTTTCACCTGGAACCCGTCACCCACAATCAGTGACTCGTAAAAACCCCAGGGTCGAAAGACTCGGTGATGCGCATCCGCCTCGCTTCGCTGCTGAGACTTCAACATGCTTACAATATTCTTGACGTCCTGTACCGAGTGGCGATCTGCCACCATTACTGCATCGACCGTTTCAACCACCACCAAGTCGCTTACGCCAGACGTCGTCACCAAACGCGACTGACTCCGCACATAGCTGTTGCGCGTGTTATCAAGAACCACATCACCGTAAGTGACATTCCCTTCACCGTCTTTACCGCCCGTGTCCCACAGCGCGGACCACGCACCAATATCACTCCAATCACAATCCAGCGACACAACAGCGCCGTCTGTCGTGTGTTCCATGACCGCGTAATCAATACTTTCAGAGGGACATTTGGCAAACGCCTTCGAGTCAGGCCTAACAAAGTTCATATCACTTTCAGAATTTGCCATCGCGGCGCGGCAAGCGGCCACTATCGTGGGTTGAAACTCAGACAAAGCGTCCAAAAAGCGGCCTGCCTTAAACAAAAACATGCCGCTGTTCCAAACGTACTCCCCCGAGTCAAGATAGCCTTTAGCCGAAACCTCATTGGGCTTTTCAATGAACTGGTCAAGAACGGCCACGTTCCCAGACAGTGTCTCGCCACGCTTGATGTACCCGTAACCCGTCTCCGCACGGGTGGGCACCAGCCCAAAGGTCACGAGCTTGGTGTGCAATGCGACGTCCAATGCCTCTTTGACAGCCGCTCGCAAGTGCTCAGGACGCCCAATGTAATGATCCGCGGGAAGCACCAAGAGCGCACTGTCGGGATCGGTGGCAGAGGCGACAAGTGCCGCCAACGCAATAGCCGGCGCCGTGTTCTTTCCTTCGGGCTCTAAAATAATCCTGGCCGACTCAATCCCGATCTGGCGAGTTTGCTCAGCAACCAAAAATCGGTGCTCCTCGTTACACACGATAATCGGCGGTGCCTGATCCAGACCTTCAAGTCTTTTCAGTGTTTGCTGGAGCATTGAATCTTCGCCAATCAAATTCAAATACTGCTTAGGCCGACCTTGTCTCGAGACCGGCCAGAGGCGGCTTCCCACGCCTCCGCAAAGCAAAACTGGTACGATTTGATTCATGAACGTCCCCAATACGACCTGACAAATACTGAAACCAGCGTACGGATGAGATTAAAGTGAAAGACCTTATATCATCTTCATTACAACTTATGGCAAGACCACACAATGGCAGACATTTAAATCTGTACGCCTACAATTGTGACATCCTCCACTCCTCTGTCTCAAAGCAGATGCAAGTCGCAGCGCTCCGCGGTATTCTTACACCATGAGTGATGAATTTATGTTTACCCCCCAGAGTTCCTACGCCAAAGACGAGTTAGTCGCCTGTGGCATGGGTGATTTATTCGGTCCCGGCAACGCGAAGTTGCCGATTGATAACATGTTGATGCTCGATCGCATTGCAGAGATCAATAGTGACGGCGGCAAGGCCGGCAAAGGTCTGATTTTGGCTGAGCTCGACATACACCCGGACTTGTGGTTTTTTGACTGCCATTTCCCCGGCGACCCCGTCATGCCAGGCTGTCTCGGCCTTGACGCCATGTGGCAGCTGGTCGGCTTTTTCTTGGGGTGGCGCGGTAACCCGGGACGAGGGCGTGCTCTGGGGTCCGGCGAAGTTAAGTTTACGGGGCAAATTCTGCCAACCAGTAAGCGGGTCACGTACAAAATTGAAATGAAGCGCGTCATTGAGCGAAAGCTCGTGATGGGCATTGCTGACGGCTCGGTTTCAGTCGACGGCAGAGAAATTTACACCGCCACTGATCTTCGGGTTGGCTTGTTTCAATCGACGGAAAACTTCTAATGACAAAGCGTGTGGTGGTAACGGGCTTAGGCATCGTCTCGAGCCTTGGCAATAATGCTGAAGAGGTCACAGAATCGCTGAAGCAAGGTAAATCAGGTATCACCTACAGCGCAGCCCAAGAAGAAATCGGCATGCGGTCTTGGGTGTCCGGAAAGCCCAACATTGATCTCTCCGAACATATCGATCGCAAGCAATGGCGATTTATGGGAGACGCTGCGGGCTACGCGTTTTTAAGTATGGAACAAGCAATCGCAGATTCGGGACTGACGCCGGAGCAAGTATCTAACGTTCGCACCGGAATCATTGCCGGCTCAGGTGGCGCTTCATCAGCGAGCCAAGTGGAGGCTGCCGATATTTTACGGGACCGTGGACTGCGCCGAGTCGGGCCGTACCGCGTCACCCAGACCATGGGCAGCACCGTTTCTGCTTGCTTGGCGACACCGTTTCAAATTAAAGGCGTCAATTACTCGATCTCATCTGCTTGCTCCACCAGTGCGCACTGCATTGGTAATGCGATGGAGCAAATCCAGCTCGGTAAGCAAGACGTTGTATTTGCCGGTGGTGGCGAAGAGCTCGACTGGTCGCTGAGCTGTCTCTTTGATGCCATGGGTGCGCTGTCCACCAAGTACAACGAAACGCCCGATTGTGCATCACGTGCCTACGACGCTGATCGCGACGGGTTCGTGATCGCAGGCGGCGGCGGCATGTTGGTGTTGGAGTCGCTCGAGCACGCACAGGCCCGAGGCGCCCATATTTACGCCGAGCTCGTGGGCTACGGAGCAACGTCGGACGGGCACGACATGGTCGCGCCCTCCGGTGAAGGCGCCGTTCGCTGCATGCAACAGGCCATGGCAACGGTCGATGGCGACATTGATTACATCAATGCTCACGGGACCAGCACACCCGCCGGTGACATACAGGAGCTGAAGGCTGTTCGTGAAGTCTTTGGTAATACAACGCCTGCGATTGCGTCGACTAAATCACTGTCGGGCCACTCTCTGGGTGCTGCAGGTGTTCAGGAAGCTATTTATTCGCTCTTAATGCTGCAAAACAACTTTATTGCCGCGTCCGCTAATGTCGATAACTTAGACGACGGTGCAGACGGCATGGACGTGGTGCGTGAGGCGCGCGATGACGTTCACCTCAACCGGGTTATGTCCAACAGCTTTGGCTTTGGTGGCACAAATGCAACGTTGGTGTTCCAGCGATTCGATCGGGCGTAAACAGTCTCGCGCACAAACGCCTGCTCAATCGCTAAAACTCGCCCTTTAGAACCTTCGAAAAATTACAGGGCCGGTGTTCTGCGTCCAACTGATCCTTGATGACGCCGTTCCAAGCCGTCTTGCACGCACCAGTCGATCCCGGCATGCAAAATACAGCGGTTCGATTAGCCAGCCCCGCGATGGCGCGAGACTGCACGGTTGACGAGCCAATTTCTTGCAGACTGAGCGCACGAAACACCTCGCCAAAGCCTTCGATCGTCTTATCAAACAACGGCAATACAGCCTCAGGTGTCGAATCTCGCCCCGAAAACCCCGTTCCGCCAGTCACTAACACCGCGTGTACAGTCGAGTCAGCGATCCAAGCCGACAAACGCGCTCTAATCTGATAGATGTCGTCAATCACAATGGCACGGTCAGCCAGTCTATGACCTGCCTCCAATAGCGCGTCCTCGAGAAACTGACCCGATGTATCCGTGTCAGCGGTTCGCGTATCGCTTACAGTCAACACTGCAATGTTTAATCCATCACTCATGATTTTTCGATCACTCCCTCGCCTTCAACATACAACTCCAAATAGCGGGTGACCGCTCGCTCAATAAAGTTACGCCATGGCAGTTGTTGTATTCCAAATTCACGCCGAATCTTACTGCAATCGAGGGTGTGATTCCGCAAGGGCCTAGACTCGTCAGTCACGTCGTTCAGCAACTCACTGGCGCTCGCCAACGGCGCATATTGCGAGGCACACGCCATGGCCGCCTCTGCAAAGTCCATGTACCCGGTTTCCCCAAGACTGCAGTAGTGAAAAACCCCGTGTCTGTCCGCTCCAACACTCATCTGGTCGAGAATAGCCATACAGACGCGCGCAACTTCACCGACGTGCACAGGGTTACCCTTTAAACGATCGGAGACACGCACGGCCTGACCACGCCGAAGTGCATCAAGCGATGTGCACAACGCATTAGGACGACGCCCAGCAAATAAACGTCCCAGTCTTAGTATGAAAACATCGTCGAGTCGCGCAGTGAGCGCCTCTTCGATGTCTAACAGGACGCGACCCAAGCCGGACGTGACATCGGGTGTGTCACTCTCGAGATAGGGACGCGTCATTTGTCCTGAAAAAACAAAAGCGCTGGATAAATAAAAATAACTTGCGCCCACTCGCTCGCATGCCTCCGCGAGCCAGACCGTCCGCTCCACGTCTCGGTGGTCTAGGCGTTCAGGCGAATCAATTTGGGTCACTATTCGAGCATCGAGGACAATGTCTGGGCCGATATCCCGCACCAACCGACGTGCTTTTCGTGCGCGACTCCAGCGCGTCTTTTCAAGGCTTACCCCAATAAGCTCGTGTCGCCTGAGCGGACTTGCAAACGCACTAACGGAGTAACCAACCGGGGTGTCGTTGCCCAGAACCAATACACGCATTGACTGCGGTTACCTCGCCAGACCCACAACGTCTTCCCAGGACCACCCCATTAAAATGGGATGTCGTCTTCTGGAAAGTCTGCAGGTTGTGATGTGGGCGTCGGCGCGGCGTAGTTGTCGTTAGACGTCGCCTGAGCCATTGGGGCAGGTGACGGACTAGGTGCATAGCCACCGCCGTCTTGTGACATATTTCGGCTGTCTAGCATTTGCATTTCGTTTGCCACAATTTCCGTCGAGTAGCGGTCTTGTCCCGACTGGTCTTGCCACTTGCGAGTTCGCAGTGACCCCTCAACGTAAACCTTAGAGCCTTTTCTCAAGTACTCAGCGGCAATCTCTGCCAAACGATTAAAAAACACCACCCGGTGCCATTCTGTTCGTTCTTGCGGTTGCCCGGTATTTTTGTCCTTCCAAGACTCCGAGGTGGCAATACTGATATTGGTCACGCCGCCACCTGAAGGCAACACACGGTGCTCGGGTTCATTACCCAAGTTGCCGACCAAAATTACTTTGTTAATGCCTCGAGTAGCCATCGTATTCTCCTGTATCGCCCGCCTCACATTGAATTTTGAAGGCACGGGACGCTATGGCGTTATTAACCGTGAAGTCACTATACCAATCCCGCAAGGTCTCGGGGAGAGCTATCGGGTTCTTTATGTAGCTTCGAACGAAATTGGTGACGCCAAACGCGACACACTCAATAAAAAGACCCATCCGAGGGCCAGAACCGACAGCCCCAACCAAACACCAATTACGCCAGACGTCTCAAGCAGTGCGCCGCCCAACACTCCGCCGAAAAAGACGCCGCTAAATTGCGAAGAGGCAAAAACACCCATTGCCGTTCCACGAGAGTCGGCCGGTGCGTAAATTGACGCGAGTGACGGCAACATGGCCTCAAGCGCGGTAAATCCTGTAAAAAACAGCAACAAACCAAACAGCGTGGCCGGTGGGCCGCCAATCGCCAGCGATATCAGGCCAACCAACAAGACACCCAAACACGTCAGTAAGGTCCGGGTGGGTGTATTCATGTAGCGGCGTCCTTGAATCAACCAGTAAATTCCGGGGACTGCGAGAACCAGCGCCCCCAAATAAACCCAAGCGTGATGTTCTCGGGAAATATTGGCCTGAGTCTCAAGGCTTGACGGCACCACTACAAACACAGCCATCAATATGAAGTGTAGAAAGAAGATGCTCAGATACATCGTATTCAACGACTTAATGGACAACACGTCGCCCAGGCGAGATCGATTAAAACCAGCACCCTCCTCGCGATGCGCTCGTTGAAAGCGCTGTGGCTTGGGCAGGAATGCAACGACCCCCATTCCCGCGAGGGCTAGCACGCCGGTTGCGGCAAATACCGCCTGTAGACCACCGAAATTTGCAAATGTTGGGCCCAAGACCAATGCCAAACCGAAAGCGATCGCAATGCTCCCACCAATAATTGCGCTCGCCTTGGCGCGCTGTTCAACTCGCGTATAGTCCGCAACCAACGCCATTGTGGCTGATGCAATCGCGCCGGCGCCCTGTAAAAAACGCCCACCAATAACACCCCAAATCGACGTCGACAGCGCGGCTACCAGGCTCCCCGCTACGAGTAACGACAGACCAAACACGATAACCCAGCGACGATCAATATGATCAGACAGCCACCCCATAGGAATCTGAAGTGTGGCTTGAGTCAGCCCGTAGGCGCCAACCGCCAACCCCAATAAAAACGGCGTCGCACCGACCATGTCAGTGCTGTAAATAGAAATCAGGGGCAGCACCATGAACAACCCCAGCATGCGCACAACATACAGGGTCGCAAGCATCGAGACGGCGCGTGTTTCGTTGGCAGAAAAAGACGTCACAAACGAATAACCTCGGGAAAAGTGTAGATTATCATGATCGCGACAAATCTCGGTGCTCGCAGTCTAAGCCTCGCCGATCAGCGTATACTCCATCGGTTTTCCGATTCACTTCCCGACGTACAAAGAGCCCACCAATATGGACACGATTCAGGTTCGCGGAGCACGCACGCACAACCTAAAAAATATTGACCTCGACATACCGCGGGACAAATTAGTGGTGATTACGGGATTGTCCGGCTCGGGGAAGTCATCGCTTGCATTCGACACCCTCTATGCCGAAGGCCAACGTCGTTACGTGGAGTCTCTCTCGACCTACGCACGCCAGTTCCTGTCCATGATGGAAAAGCCTGACGTAGACCATATTGAGGGTCTTTCTCCCGCGATCTCCATTGAGCAGAAATCAACGTCGCACAATCCACGTTCAACCGTGGGGACAATCACTGAGATCTATGACTACCTGCGGCTTCTGTTCGCTCGAGTCGGTGACCCAAAGTGCCCGACACACGGCATCAGCCTCAAAGCTCAAACGGTGAGTCAAATGGTTGATACGGTGATGGCCATGCCCGAGGGTGAGCGACTCATGCTGCTGGCGCCTTTAGTGCGCGACCGAAAAGGCGAACATTTGCATGTCTTTGAGCAGGCACGCGCCGCAGGGTTCATCCGTGTGCGGGTGGACGGCATTGTCTGCGACCTTGACGACGTTCCCGAGCTCGACAAAAAGAAGAAGCACCGTATTGACGTCGTCGTGGATCGATTTAAAGTCCGTGACGACCTTGCACTGCGTCTTGCGGAGTCGTTTGAGACGGCACTTGAGCTCACCGACGGACTCGCCAGTGTCGCCCCTATGGAAGGCTCTGCCGATGAGACCCTATTTTCAGCGCGCTACGCGTGCCCACAGTGCGGCCACTCGATTGACGAGCTCGAACCACGGCTGTTTTCCTTCAACAATCCGGCCGGCGCCTGCGATCGGTGTGATGGTCTTGGGGTAACACAATATTTTGACGAGGGGCTTGTGGTTGCGCACCCCGAAGCCAGTCTCGCCGCCGGCGCCATACGCGGCTGGGACCGACGAAATGTGTACTACTTTCACCTTCTTACGTCACTCGCCCAACACTTTGATTTTGATATTGACACGCCCTTTGAAGCACTATCCGCCGACCACAAAGCTATTTTGCTACACGGAAGTCAGGGTGAAGAGCTTGAATTTGCGTACATCAATGACCGAGGCAGCGTCTTTAAACGACGACACGCCTTTGAGGGCATACTGCCCAATATGGAGCGGCGCTATCGAGACACTGAATCATCTGGGGTCCGAGAAGAGCTCTCCAAATACGTTTCCACGGCGCCCTGCAATAGCTGCCAAGGTACGCGACTTTGCGCTGATGCGCGAAACGTTTACGTCGATGGGCGAACGCTCCCCAGCATCACAGAGTTGCCCGTTGGCGATGCGCACGCCTATTTCGAAGCGCTTGAAATGGAAGGCCGAGAAGGCGAAATTGCAGACAAAATTTTAAAGGAGCTGCGAGCGCGCTACCGTTTCCTCGTGGATGTCGGTCTAAATTACCTGACCCTCAATCGCAGCGCCGAGACCCTGTCGGGCGGCGAGGCACAACGAATTCGGCTTGCCTCGCAAATTGGAGCGGGGTTAGTGGGCGTTATGTACATTCTCGACGAACCCTCCATTGGCCTGCATCAACGTGACAACGAACGCCTGCTGCGGACACTCAACCATTTGCGTGATATCGGTAACACGGTTCTGGTTGTCGAACACGACGAAGAGGCCATTAGAGCTGCCGATCATGTCATCGACATCGGTCCTGGTGCTGGAGTGCACGGAGGCACCGTCGTTGCCGAGGGTACAATGCAAGACATTATGGACGCGAAAACCTCTTTGACCGGAGACTACCTTTCTGGCCGACGAGAAATTTCCGTACCCAAAAAGCGACATATGCCCACCAAAAAGCAGCTGATCATTGAAGGCGCGTCCGGAAATAACTTGAGAGATGTGGAACTTAAGCTTCCAGTTGGGCTGCTCACCTGCGTGACGGGGGTTTCAGGATCCGGCAAGTCAACACTCATCAACGGTACCTTATATCCGTTGGCTGCAACCGTGCTCAATGGTGCGACAACGCTCCGTGCGGCGGCGCACGAAGACTGCTCAGGACTTGATTACTTCGACAAGTGCATCGACATCGACCAATCACCCATCGGTCGCACGCCACGCTCCAACCCTGCAACCTATACCGGCATCTTTACACCCGTCCGAGAACTTTTTGCGGGTACACAGGAGTCGCGTTCTCGCGGTTACAAGCCGGGTCGCTTTAGTTTTAACGTTCGTGGTGGCCGGTGTGAGGCGTGTCAGGGTGATGGCGTCACCAAAGTTGAAATGCACTTCTTACCCGACATCTACGTCCCCTGTGACGTCTGCAAAGGGAAACGATACAACCGCGAAACCTTAGAAATTAAGTACAAGGGCAAGAATATCGCCGAGGTGCTCGACATGACGGTTGAAGACGCGCTCGAGTTCTTCGAGCCCGTGCCGTCGATCCACCGAAAGCTCCAAACCCTGATGGACGTGGGTCTCACCTATGTGCGTTTGGGCCAAGCGGCAACGACGCTATCCGGCGGTGAGGCACAACGCGTCAAACTCTCGAGAGAACTCTCAAAGCGAGACACCGGGAGCACGCTCTACATACTCGATGAACCCACTACAGGTTTGCACTTTGAAGACATTCGTCAGCTACTCGATGTACTCCACCGGCTCCGCGACGGCGGTAATACGGTGGTCATCATCGAGCACAATCTCGACGTCATTAAAACGGCCGACTGGGTTGTCGACTTAGGTCCGGAGGGTGGCTCCGGTGGTGGTCAAATTATCGCCACGGGCACACCTGAAGAGGTTGCTAAAAACAAGAAGTCTCACACGGGCAAGTTCCTTGCACCATTGCTGAAGTAAGGCTTTAAAAAAACGAGACAAAAAAAAGCCCGGCAATTGCCGGGCTTTTTAATCACTAAACGTCTTAGAAGTTCATGCCTACTGTTAAGCCAAACGTACGTGGCTCCAGAATAAACTGGTTAGTAAACAGTGACGACACTGAAGACGTTAAGTAACCGCCTGTAATGTTGTCATCGTCCATGATGTTACGAACCCAAGCCTCAGCGTACCAGCTCTCGCCCATAACTCGCGCATTCGCATTCCACATAGACCAGTCTTCAATCTCGTTCGATGAGCTATTGAAGTTGGTTGTGTACATCTTGTCCTGCCAGTAGTAGTTCGTCTGCATAATCACTGGCATACCACCCATCGCTGTGCGGTAGATTGCGCCGAGGTTGTAGTTGAACTCTGGTGTCAGCGCTATTTGGTTGCCCTTCAAACTCTGACGATAACCTGCACACGGGAACGGTGCTGGCTGATCACAGCGGCTATAATCGACCGGAACCGTATTCCCGCTGCCATCGACGTAGGGAACGATGAAGTTCACGCCATTCACACTGGTCACACCTTGCGTTGTACCCAGCGCGTTAGGGTTAGCCGTATCAACCGTGTCGTACTCACCCAACTCCGCATTGACCCAACCCACATTAGCGGTCAGCTCAAGGTTTTCAGTGGCAGCCCATCGGAACTCACCTTCAAAACCGGTGATCTCCGCATCGGAGTTCTGGTTCAGTGAAGTGACCGAAACAATCTTAGATTGCTGCATGTCCTTGTAGTCATAGTAGAAGAATGCACCGTTGAACTGTGCAGCCCCGTCCATGAACGTGGTCTTCATCCCAATTTCAATCGCGTCCACAAATTCAGGTTTAAACCCTAAGTTAGCGGGGTCACCACCTGCGGCAGGATCTGCAAGGTCGTCATCAACTGAAATTGGATTCACACCACCAGACTTGAAGCTGGATGACAATGTTCCGTAGACCATGGTGTCGTCACTCATGTTATACGTTGCATTCGCCTTCCAGGTGAACTCGTCCTGATCGTACTCAGGGAAGCCGTAGGCATTGTTCTCAGCATCAAGCGGAGGGAGGTCTGAAAAGGTGACGTAGAGCGTACGCTGCTTACTCTTCTTCGTCTCATCTGAGTACCGAGCACCCACCGTCAATCGGAGGTCTGGAGACACGTCGTAGTAAAGTTCACCAAAGATGGCTTGGGCGTCAAGCTCATACAAACGGGTATCGTTCTCATAACCCCACATGTGAGGATTTACCTCATCATGCGCATTTGCTGCACCAAACGGCGCAGGGAAAACCGCTGGATTAATCGGTAATATTTGCCCTGGTAAGGCAAGACCCGAAGATCGAACGACGTAGCGGTTACGACCTTCGTAGTCCAACTTAAATGCACCAACCATGAAGTTCAGATTACCGTCATAGTTTGACTGGATCCTGAACTCGTGCGACCAGCCCTCGTTGTTTGAGTAAGACTCATCCGCGCCTTGAGCATTGCTTACATTGACAAGTGTGCCATCCGGCATAAGCACAGGTACACCCGCGCCATAACCGCCCAGCAGTGCACTGTTTCCTGCCCAAAGAGCCGGGCCCCCAGGCGCTCCTGCAACCATGAATGGTGCTAATGCATCAAGACCTGTTGCGGCTCCCAAGGTTGGAACGTCCGTTTGACCCGCAATTCCACAAGCTGCCGAGGGAACACCTGCTGCACCACAAAGCAGTGCTTGATACTCTGGGAAGCTCAGAGCAGTGGCATTACCTAGATCGACGAACGTATTGAGCGTTGGCTGCCAATCAGCAGTCGCAACACCTTTCTCATAGTCTTCTTCCGACGAGTACGCCGTTTCGGTGTAACCGGTAGACCAGCTGTAAGTCAGATCGCCTGCATCGTGTGTAATCTGCAGTTGGAACATTTCCTCTTCAGAGAAGTAGGTTGGTTCGAAATCCATGTTCACAGTACGTCGATCATCGGGGTTGTTATCAACTAAAAAATCAGTTGGCGAAAATGCCGTATTCCCCAAATTGCCGAGGAGGCTCGCATTGGCTGGGTTGCCAATTGGGACGCCACCGGAGTAGACGCCAAGCGCAGCCTGACCCAGAACCCCTTGAACGCCACTGTTAATCGAACTAATCGTATTCATGAGCGAACCGGCAATACCTCCAGCAGAGTTAGCTACTCCATAGCTTGGACTCCCGGGCAAACAACCAAGGATGCCCGCCGGGTCCGTGTTACACGCTTGCTTTTGCGAGCGCATCCGCGAGTCGTCTTCTTCAAAGCTGCTGTACATGAAGTTCACTTGCGTGTCTTCACCTGCATCCCACGTCAATGAGAGACGGCCAGACCACAGGCTGCGGTCATCAACGTCATTGCCCGTAAACTCGTTGGTCGTAAAACCGTCACGTTCCAGGGACATACCTGCAATTCGCAACGCCAAAGTGTCACTCAACGGTGTGTTGATGTGGAATCGACCTTGTGTCGCCCCGTAGTTACCAATCGTGGCGTCCACGCTTGCACTAAACTCGGTCGGATCGGCTTTAGCCGTAATGAGGTTCATAACACCACCGGTGGTGTTACGGCCGTAGAGCGTACCCTGCGGGCCACGCAGCACTTCCACTCGCTCCATGTCTAGAAACTGTGTCTCGAAAATTCGGGTTGAGACCTGATAGATACCGTTGACGTGGATGCCCACACCGGAGTCACCAAACGTGCCCACAGCACCGGATCCAATACCACGGATTCGAATATCGCCCGCTGTGAAGTTTCCTTTGGTCTGCGTCAAGTTGGGAACCGAGAACTGCAGTGCTGAAGCGTCATTAATGAGTTGTGAATCCAGCGCTTCTTGAGAAAATGCCGACACCGCAATCGGGGTGTCTTGAATCGAAGCCTCGACCTTTGCCGCTGTTACGACCACTTCTTCAAGTTGCTGCGCTTGGCTGAAACCAGATAGTGATAGTGCACAGCCAGCGACGGCGACTGCGAGCTTATTGGCGTGGAACTTCATACGCTCTCCTTTAATCATTATTTAGGGCGTTTAGAGCCTTTTAACGGCTGTTTTATTAGATTTATTCATAACCCACATAAAAACGAGTTATTACCCTTAAGCTAGTGGAGTTTCGATTAATTGACAACCCCTGAAACACGGTCATTTATGGGACTAGTAACAATGGATGAAAATTCATAACTGGCAAGATAAGCTCAATAAAGAGCCCCCAAACACGTTCGTCGATTGGCGTTGCGAAACGAAACCCTCGCGACCAAAATAAAAAATAAAAAGGTGTCCGCATGAAAAAGGTCCTCGCACTGCTCGCATTACTGGCCGCTCATCACGGAGCCAGTGCACAACCCATTACTGCTCCGTCCGATCAGCGAGCGGACCCACAGGTACTGGCACATCAACAAACTCTGGCGCCAGGACTCAAAAAGCTCGGCACGCGGGTCTTTGGGGCTGAGTTCATCGGCTACTCCAACTTTGGCTTTATCGAGGGAGATACGGGGATCATTGTCGTCGACGCAGGCTGGTTCCCTGCACCCACAGCGAATGCAATGACGCTTTTACGAGAGCAGACGGTCAAACCCATCGTTGCCGTGATTTACACCCACTTGCACATGGATCATTACGGGGGAATCCAGTCGATTTTGAGCGAGCAGGGCGGCGATATTCCTGTCTACGGTCCGAGTGACTGGCAAGACACCCTTGCTATGGGACAAAACGCGACACACAAAGCGACACTTCGAAGGGCCTTCATGCAAATGGGCATCCCATTGGAAGAGGGGCTCGACGGCACCATTGGAAATGGCATCGGTCCGAGCCCTCGACTGGAGCAATTTGATGCACTGAGCTACCCGCCCACGATTGAGGTAAGCGCCAAGTTAGCGCTCACTATCGATGGCGTGAGTCTCGAAATATTTCCTGCGGCGGGCGATGTTAACGAGCACCTTTGGGTATGGTTACCCGAGGATCGTATTTTATTCAGTGGCGATGCGCCGCCACACGGCGTATTTCCTGCGGTTGAAACCGCCCGTTTCGAGATCGGCCGCGACCCTCAAAAAATGATGGCTTCGGTGCAAAAAACAATCGACTTAAAGCCAATTGCTATCGTCCCCGGCCACAGCAAAATTCTTGATGACGTCAGAGAAATTCAGGCGTTGATGACGCTGACACGCGATACGATCCAATTTATCATCGATCAGGTCGATCGTTTTTATCTCAGTAATCGCTCGATTGATGACTTACTGACGACCATCAACTTGCCTCCCGCGATTCAAGCGCACCCTCAGCTCCAGCCCTATTACCATCGATGGGAGTGGATGATGAAGCAGCGTTTTATTAAGCGCGCCGGATTTATCGACGACTGGATGGACTACCTGACACACACTGCCCACGACGAAGCGGCACGCCTAGTTCCTGCACTGGGTGGTCGCGATGCCGTAATGACACAAGCAAGACAGGCCATCTCCAACGACCCGCAGTGGGCGGCGCGCCTTGCAACCTACCTAATTCTAACAAACAACGACGATAGAGAAGCCCGCCAACTTCGCCAGCAAGCCTCCATCCGGTATGCGCAGGTCACGACAAGCACCAACCAAAGAAACTACCTTTTAGGCCTAGTTGCCGAAGAAAATGGCGACGTTGACTTCGACGCTTTATTAAGAGGCCCGCTCGCAGGATCGCTCCAGCGGTTACAGGCCAGTGAACTTCTGCGTCGATTGGGCAGCCGACTGATCGCAGAACGCGCCGACCACATCGACACCACCATCAGACTCACACTGGACGGCACAGAGACCTTCGACCTCAGTATTATCAATAATGTTCTTCGCGTTAGTTGGCCCGATGATGAACGTCCTGTGATGAGCGAGTGGTCAACGGACCGAGCGACACTCATTGGTGCACTCACCCATCAGTTCACACTGGTCCAGGCGCTGGATAATCGCTCTATCCGTGTCTCGCGCAATGCCCAAGGCTCAAATCAATTTGCGTCCCTTTTCGAGTAGGCAAAAAAAAAGCCGCGACTCATCGCGGCTTCTCGTTGACGTACAGTTGATCGCTTATTCGCCGTCAAGCGCATCAATGTCGTCGTGAACCTCAGGTGCTGGACGATCAACAAGCTCGACATAGGCCATTGGCGCCTTGTCACCTGTGCGGTAACCGCACTTGAGGATCCGAATGTAGCCTCCTGGTCGCTCTTGATACCTTGGTCCCAGCTCCGAAAACAGCTTACCCACGGCAGCCTTTGAACGTGTGCGGTCGAAAGCCAACCGTCGATTCGCCACACTGTCGCTTTTTGCCAGCGTAATCAGCGGCTCAGCATAGCCACGCAGTTCTTTTGCCTTGGCAACAGTGGTTTTGATGAGCTCGTGCTCGACCAATGACACTGTCATGTTTCGGAACATCGCTTTTCTGTGCGAACTATTCCGGTTAAGTTGTCGACCACTATGACGATGGCGCATGACGATTCCCTTTTACTGTCTGACTCACCCTGAGGCGAGTACTAAGTCATCTGTAATAGACTAAAATTATTAAACGCTTAGAAGACGCTCGTCGTCTTTTAAGCTCGCTGGCGGCCAATTCTCAAGGCGCATACCCAATGACAAGCCACGTGAAGCAAGTACGTCTTTGATCTCAGTCAACGACTTCTTGCCCAAGTTAGGTGTCTTCAGTAGTTCGACTTCCGTGCGCTGAACCAGGTCGCCAATGTAGTAGATATTCTCAGCCTTCAGGCAGTTTGCAGACCGCACTGTCAGCTCAAGATCATCAACTGGACGCAATAAAATCGGGTCGACCTCGTCAGCCGCTTCGGCTGCAGCCGCCTGAGTCTGACCTTCCAGGTCAACGAACACCGCCAACTGCTGTTGCAAGATCGTTGCAGCACGACGAATCGCTTCTTCAGGATCGATCGTCCCGTTAGTCTCCAGATCAATGACAAGCTTATCGAGGTCAGTGCGCTGCTCAACCCGCGCAGAATCAACGACATAGCTCACTCGACGAACCGGTGAAAATGATGCGTCTAACTGCAAACGCCCAATCGATCGCGTCTCGTCATCACTGTCCATTCGCGAGTCTGCGGGTGAGTATCCGCGTCCACGCAATGCCACAACACGGATCATCAGGGGATGGTCACCCGTCATCGTACAAATGACGTGCTCGGGGTTGCAGATCTCAATGTCATGGTCCGTCTGGATATCACCAGCAGTGACGACGCCCGCACCCGACGCGCTCAGCGTCAACTCCGCTTCGTCTTTGCCATTCATGACGAGCGAAACGCCCTTCAGATTGAGCAAAATCTCGATGACATCCTCTTGAACGCCTTCGATTGTAGAATATTCGTGCAACACACCATCGATCTCGACCTCAGTGACGGCACAACCCGGCATTGAGGACAACAGGATGCGCCGCAAGGCGTTACCCAATGTGTGCCCAAAACCACGCTCAAGTGGCTCAAGTGTCACGAGCGCGCGGGTAGTGGATTTCTCGTCTACCTTAATGACCCGTGGAGTAAGAAACTCGTTAACTGAATTTTGCATAATGTTTCCCGTTCAAGAATTCGGTTTAACCGCTATACGCACTGATACCTTACTTGGAGTACAGTTCGACAATCAGGTTCTCGTTAATTTCGCTTGGAAGATCTTGACGTTCAGGCTTCGTCTTAAACGTTCCCTCAAGCTTCTCGGTGTTCAGCTCAATCCACACTGGATCTGGACGCTGCTCTGCAAGCCCCATGGCCGACTGAATCCGAAGCTGCTTCTTCGCTTTCTCACGAACCGATACAACATCACCCGGTGCGACCTGATACGACGGAATATTGACGACGCGGCCGTTAATCAGGATCCCTTTGTGAGAGACAAGCTGACGCGCTTCTGAGCGCGTCGAACCAAAGCCCATACGATAAACGACGTTGTCCAGGCGGCTCTCTAACAGCTGCAGCAGGTTTTCACCCGTCGCGCCCTTGAGACGTGCCGCCTCTTTGTAATAATTGCGGAACTGCTTCTCGAGCACACCGTAGATACGACGTACCTTCTGCTTTTCACGTAACTGAACGCCGTAATCTGACAAACGACCACGCCGCGCACCGTGCTGACCGGGTGCGGTTTCCGCTTTGCATTTACTCTCGAGCGCACGAACGCCACTCTTGAGCTGAAGATCGGTGCCTTCGCGACGCGAAAGCTTACATTTAGGTCCAATATATCGAGCCATTTATCTCTTTCCTCAGACGGCGTTATTAAACGCGACGCTTCTTTGGTGGGCGACAACCGTTA
>Ga0233438_10000530_pt1 | contig 48211 bp, 35 predicted proteins | sample SI_123_September_FD_182720 | JGI IMG/M metagenome (GOLD analysis project Ga0233438, IMG submission 182720) | Seawater microbial communities from Saanich Inlet, British Columbia, Canada - SI_123_September2016_10_MG | ecosystem: Environmental > Aquatic > Marine > Inlet | place: Canada: British...
TTCATAAAGAAAACGAATCGATTTACACACAGTTCTGTCTTCATCAATCGAAATAATAGCCGTATCAACGGCCTTGATATTCTGAACAATAAAAAGTCGCTCTGCTTCCTTTTGAAATTCTTTAGTCCCCTTCAAACCTCTTTGTAGATCACTATTTACAATAACAAAAAGAACATCACACAGTGCTTTCGCATTGTTAAAATACGCGATATGCCCCTTGTGAATCGGATTAAAATACCCTGAAACTATGATTGCTTTTTTCTTCATGCTACATGCTATTAAAATAGATAAGTGAACTCCTTATCCATTACTGCAAAGATACTGATTTCTATTTATTTCTCTACAAGTTTAATTTAGGATACCCTTTCAAAAAATCGATATTATAACAGTGCATTTCCAGCATTAGATTTCTGAATAATTACATTGCCATTAGAACGTTTATATACTCTCAAAATTTGACTGCAAATTTACATATTGAGCTTTAATAATACAGTCCAAATCTAGCCTAAAAAAAATATATACAAAAAAAATCCCTCACATAACGTGAAGGATTTTACTTAAGTGGGCAATGAGGGATTCGAACCCCCGACCCTCTCGGTGTAAACGAGATGCTCTGAACCAACTGAGCTAATTGCCCTAAGCGGTTGCAAATATAACACTGTTTTTAAGTATACCAAACAAAAAAGAAATTTTTATTTAAATTATTTCTGCAACCACAAAAGTACTCCCTCCAACAAAAACGATATCTTCTTGATTTGCATTTAGTAACGCACTTGAATAGGCTTTCTCTACCGAAGTATATTTATCTCCTAATAATTGAAAATCACTCGCCTTTTCTTCCAAAACTTCCTCAGACAACCCTCTTGGAATTGCTGGCTTGCAAAAATAGTAGCGCGCTTCTTTCGGAAACAGTGGTAGAATGTCTTCCAACGATTTTTCTGCAACCATTCCTAAAACAATATGAAGCTCTTGATGGTTTTGCTTTTTTAATTGATTAAGCACCAGAGACAAACCTTCTCTGTTGTGCGCCGTATCGCATATTGCAAGAGGGTTTTCCTGCAAAATTTGCCATCGTCCTTTTAAAGAAGTGTTTTTCACCACCTGCAAAAGTCCGTTTTTAATATGTTCAGAAGAAACTGTAAATCCTTTTAAATATTGAAAGACGGCCGCTGCAGTAATTGCATTGTTTTTCTGATATTCTCCAAGCAAATCGGTTTGGTATAAAAAGTCAGATTTCGAAGCAAAGAAAATAGGGGCATTTACCGCTTTTGCTTTTTCTAGAAATACCTCTTTTACCTCGGCTTGCTCTTCACCAATGATCACCGGAATTTGCTTTTTGATAATACCAGCTTTTTCAAAAGCAATTTCTGGTAATGTTTCCCCTAAAAACTGCGTGTGATCCAATCCGATATTTGTGATAACAGAAACTTCTGGTAGGATAATATTTGTAGAATCGAGCCTTCCTCCCAGACCAACCTCTACAATTGCAATATCTACATTTTGATTGGCAAAATAATCGAATGCCATACCAACAGTCATTTCAAAAAAAGACAGCTTTTGGTTTTCTAAAAAAGCTTGATGCTGACTGATAAAAGAAACTACTTTTTGTTTGGGAATCTCCTTCCCGTTAATGCGGATTCTTTCTGTAAAATTTTTTAGATGAGGAGAAGTATACAAACCTACTTTATAGCCTGCTTCTTGTAATATGGAGGCAATCATATGACTTGTAGACCCCTTTCCGTTGGTTCCGCCAACATGGATTGTTTTAAACCTCTTTTCTGGAGAATCGAGTGCTTTTGAAAATGCTAAAATATTGGTTAAATCTTTTTTGAATGCTATTCTTCCTTCCCGTTGATACATGGGCAATTTCGCAAACATCCAATCTAAAGTTTGTGGATAATTCATTGGACAAAAATAGTCCATTATTTGGACAAAGTAAACTTATAAATGATAGTTCCTGTTTGTATAGAGGGAGCCTTGGAATCTGAATTCCAGGTTGTTCTCAGAGCTGCTTCTTTTGCCGGTTTTAAAAGACAGGCAGCAGTATTCGTTGTCCCTTTAACTCCTGCAACTGCACGTATTACTTTCCCAGTCTTATCGACGGTAATGCTAACAACAACAATACCTTCTTCTTCGCAATCGGGCTGTTCTTTCGGTTTTAACAAAGCTTTTCTACCAGCTAAATTATAGTTTCCACCAGATCCATCTCCCAAATTTCCATAGTATTTGTTTGCATCAGGATCACCTTCTTCACTTCCTTTCACCCCTTCTTTTTCATCGGCTCCCTCTCCTTTTGGTTTCCCATCAGAAGCATTTCCGTTTAACAAACTCTGGAGTGCATCTTGTGTTTCTTTAGAAGGTTTTGGTTTTGGGATTTCTTTTGGTTGTGTAGCCTTTACAACATCTTTTACAGGTTCTTTAACGGCTTCCTTAACACTTTCCATCACTGGAACCTCTTTTGCTGTAGGGTCTGTCAAAACCTTTTCGATTACTTTTTCAGTTGGTAATTCCTCAATAGCTTTGACAACTTTTTCTTTTTGAATTACTTTTGGAGGGGCAATCTTCGCTGTTTTGGTAAAAGGAGTTTCTTTTCCTACATCTGAATCTCCGTAATTAATAGCCAAGCCATATTCTTCTGGAGGATCTAAATAACGCATCCCAAAATTAAAAACCACAAAGAGCAAAAACAACAGTATCATGACCGTAATTACCGCAGATTTTCGCTTGTGTTTTGTGTCTAGAACTGCCATTTATCTTCCATTAACTTTTACAGCTAAAACCATTTTGAGCTTATTTCGCTGTGCAATGTCGATGATTTTGACCACTTTTTCATAATCTACTTTTTTTGCACCTCGAATCACAATACTTTTTTTCTTTTCGACACCAACAATTCTTAAGAGTTCACTTTCTAGGGATTGCGCACTTACTTTTGTTTTATTGATATAGAAATCTCCTTTTTGAGTCACGGAAACCGCTATCGGAGCTTTGTTCTCAGTCTTTCCAGAAGAACTTGGCAAAATTAAATCTATAGCGTTGATCGTAACCAACGTCGAAGTAAGCATGAAAAATATCAACAATAAAAAAACAATATCTGTCATTGATGACATATTGAATGTTGGATCTACTTTATTTCTTCCTCTTAAATTCATCTAGAATCGTATTTAATATTGAAAAGAACAAAACCTTTACTTCACGAACTTAAACGGGTTCATTTAGTAAGTCCAAAAACTCAACAGACTTTGCTTCCATTTGATAAACCACTTTATCGGTTTTTACTACCAAATGGTTATAGGTAATATAGGCAATGATTCCAACAATTAAACCACCAACGGTAGTTGTCATAGCTGTATACAAACCATCTGAAAGCATCTTTATGTCTATTTGTCCTCCAGCGTTTGCAATTTCATGAATGGCAACAATCATTCCGATCACTGTTCCTAGGAAACCAATCATTGGAGCAACTCCAGCAATGGTAGCCAATACACTCACATTTTTCTCTAATTGATATACCTCTAATTTTCCTGCAGTTTCAATAGCGGTATTGATGTCTTCTAAAGGTTTTCCAATTCTCGAAATTCCTTTTCCTATCAATCGAGCTGTTGGTGTATTTTTACTTTTACAAAGTGCAGCTGCAGCAACTAATTTTCCTTCTGAAACAGACTCTTTTATTTGATTCATGAAATTTTCATCGATTTTAGAAGCTGATTTTATGGCAAAAAAACGTTCAAAATAAATATACAACGCAATGGTCAATAATACAAAAAGGATGGTTAAGATTATTTGCCCACCAAGACCTCCATTCATAATTAACTTATAAATAGAAAGTGTTTTTTCATTTGAAACTGCACCTTCTAAAACTTCTTTATTCTCTTGAAAAAATGATAACATGTAGCTTTTTTTATATTCTATAATACTAACGTGCATTTTTATTAAAAATTGCCCATACAATTTCATGAAAAACATCATTCTGTAAACATACAAAATGATGTTTTTTTATTTATATTATTTTTTAAATAAACTCTCTTAACACAACAAATGCTGCAGATCCAATTAAAAAACCAATAAGTGCCAACCAAGTTATTTTCTTTAAATACCAGAAGAAATCTATTTTCTCCATCCCCATTGCTACGACTCCTGCTGCTGAACCAATAATTAACATCGATCCACCTGTACCTGCAGAAAATGCGATAAAATGCCACAATGGATTATCTAAAGATTCTGAGAACATTCCCAAACTTGCAGCTACCAAAGGCACATTATCAATTACAGCAGAACCAACTCCTAATAAAAGAACCACTAAATCTGAAACTTTTGTTCCTTCAATTTCAGATCCTATTAAAGGAATTCCTTGCTTCAAACTTTCTGCAAAATTAAATAAAATCCCTAATGATTCTAGGGCAGCAACCGCCATTAAAATACCTAAGAAAAATAGAATACTAGGCATTTCTATTTTAGACAATGAGGCATGAACTGGACTATGGTGTGCATTTAAATCGGATGTTTCTGAATCAAAATCAGTTAAAGAAAACTTTGTTCTACTATAAATTTCTGCGAAAGTTGCCACAATTCCTAAAGACAACATCATTCCAACATAAGGAGGCAAATGAGTGACTGTTTTAAAAACAGGTACAAACAAAATAGCTCCGAGACCTAAATACAACATTTTAGCACTGTGTTGATTTTTTGGCTTTTCAACTTCATTTTCATCAAAACTGATATCTCCTTTAAATGCGGGTAAAAATGTCGCAATAAATGTAGGAACCACCATACACAAAAGTGATGGGATAAATAAATACGTAAATAACATCCCAGTACTTACCTTGTCTCCAATCCAAAGCATCGTAGTCGTTACATCTCCAATAGGAGAAAAAGCACCACCCGCATTTGCTGCAATAATAATTAAACCTGCAAACCAAATTCGATCTTCTCTGGTTTTAACAATTTTCTGTAAAATTGAAATCAACACAATCGTAGCTGTTAAGTTGTCAATAATAGCAGATAAAATAAACGCTAAGATGGAGAACATCCATAACAATTTCTTTTTCCCTTTAAAGGTTACAAATCCTTTAATAGTAGAAAATCCATCAAAATAATCAATGATTTCGACAATGGTCATTGCACCTAACAGGAAGACCAAAATTTCGGCTGTTTTCCCTAAATGATGCAACAAAGTTTCTTCTACTAAGTGCATTTTAGCTTCATGCCCTTTATTAGCAAAACCTTCTACTAGACCATGATTTTCCGAATCAAACCAATCAGAAAAACTATCAATTCCCAAAGCCACAATTGCCCAGCAAACAGCCATCATCACCAATGCAGGAATTAACTTGTCTAACTTTAAATTGTGCTCTAAAGTGATTGCTAAATAACCTACAATAAATACAATAATAATTACTGATTCCATAAAAATAAATTTAAATTAATTCTTTGAGTGCAATTTCAAATGCTGTTGAGCAAATTTTTGTTTTTGATGTACTTTTGTTAAACGTTCTTTGTAATGCTTTCTTAATAATATTTGACGTGTCGTCAAAAATAGCCTTGTCTTGCATTGGTAATTCTATTCTAGACTCCATGAAATAGGCAAATACTCTTGCAATTCCGCAATTTGAAATAAAATCTGGTAATAAACTAATGTGTTTGTCGGTATGTTCCATAATAGGACCAAAGAAAATTTCTTTATCCGCAAAAGGCACATTGGCTCCTGGAGATATTACTTCCAAACCAGTATCGATCATTTTTTGAACTTGCTCTTTTGAAACCAATCTTGAGGCTGCTGCTGGAATAAAAATTTCAGCTGGCAAACTCCATATTTTATCGTTTATTTCATCAAAAGAAATCATGTTTTCTGAAACCAATTGATTTCCATTTTTCGATAAAAACAACGCCGTCATTTCTTCTATAGAAAATCCTTCTTCGCGAATGACTCCGCCTTCTCTATCAATAATCCCTACAACTTTTGCTCCTAATTTTGTTAGATAGTAAGCTGCTGCAGAACCTACATTCCCAAAACCTTGGACAATGGCTCTTTTTCCTTCAATATTACCACCATATATTGTGTAGTAATGTTTTACTGCTTCAGCAACTCCATATCCAGTTAACATGTCTGCAATCGTATATTTTCTTGCTAAATCTGGTGAAAAACTCGTGTCTTCAATCACTTTAATTACTCCTAAACGTAATTGACCAATTCGATTGATTTTATCTGCATCTGAGGGCTTAAAATGTCCATTGAAAATTCCTTCTTGAGGGTGCCAAACACCACAATCTTCTGTAATTGGAATGACATCTTTATCTGCATCTACATTTAAATCTCCTCCCGTACCATAATAATGTTTTAAAAGTGGGGTTACTGCTTTGTACCAACGCTCTAACACACCTCTTTTTCTGGGGTCATTGGGGTCGAAATTAATTCCAGATTTTGCCCCTCCAATTGCAGGTCCAGAAACGGTAAATTTAACCTCCATTGTTTTTGCCAAAGACATTACTTCATTCTGATCCAACCCTTTTCTCATTCGTGTACCTCCACCGGCAGCCCCCCCTCTAAGAGAGTTGATCACGGTCCATCCTTCTGCCTCCGTCTCTGCATCTTTCCAATGAAAAACGATCTCCGGTTGTTTATTTTCGTATTTTTTTAATAATTCTTTCATCTTTTATGTTTTTTATAATTATCAACGTTATCGTTCGTGTTAAAGTCATTTCTATTTTTCCTGAAACTAGATTTAAGTGGAGCTAAAGTTGATTCATTTTTAAAAATTCAAAGATTTTAGTGGATTAAAATATTGGTTTACAAACTTACAGTAAAATTATGAGTGTTCGATTATTTTTTTTCATAAAACGATGGGTAATAAATGACACCAGAAGCGTGGTTTTTACTTGCTCCAGTCACACTCTTTAAGCAATTAATTTCATTCTTAATTTTCAACAATCCTAAAAAAGCAAAGACCAATGCCTCTTTATAATTGACCATTTCGTCGGTGGTTTTTAGTGTTTTACTGGAAGACAAAATCGCTATTCTACTCATTAAAAAGGAATTAAACACACCACCGCCTGTAAACAAGATCGAAGCATTCTTTTCAACTACATTCGAAATTTGGTAAGCTACATGCTCTATAAAAGTTCTTAATATGTTTGGAGTCTCGGTTTCCATTTCGTCTATCAACGGAAAAACTTCTTGCTGCACCCATTCAAGTCCTAATGATTTTGGATATTTTTTTTTGTAAAAAACTAATTGGTTCAACTTTTCTAAAAGCGCATTATTTATTTCCCCTTTAGAAGCTAATGTTCCATTTTCATCATAATCAAACCCTATTTTCGACATGTAAAAATTCATTACAATATTTACGGGGCAAATGTCAAATGCTATTCTTTCTTCGTTCTTCTGGAAAGAAATATTCGAAAAACCACCAAGATTAATACAATAATCGTATTCAGGAAAAAGAAGCGCATCTCCAATAGGAACTAGAGGTGCGCCCTGACCACCCAAAGCCACATCCTGATATCTAAAATCACAAACAACTTTGTGTTTTGTTTTATTGGCAAGTTCCTGACCATTTCCAATTTGAAGCGTAATTCCTTTTTCTGGTTGATGTAAAACGGTATGTCCGTGAGATGCTATGAAATCGATATTTGTAATTGCATATTTCTCTATAAACTCAGAAACTCTTTCGGCTAATAACTGTCCATACTCAAGATCTAAAGTTGTTAAATCGGCTGCAGAAAAATCGATTGATTTCTGCAAAATAGCCTTCCATTTTTCAGTATAGGGAATCGTATCTGTATGTATAATTTCAAAATCTTGATAATGCTTAGTATTGAATTTCACATACACCAAATCCAATCCATCTAAAGAGGTACCGGACATCAATCCAATGCTATAAGTATAATTTATATTCACATTCGTAAAATTAACAAAAGAGTGCCGATAATATGTTACGAAATCGATATATTTGTGGTCTAATTTTACGAATTCAATAAAAAAAAGCACATGAACTTCAGTTTAACGGAAGAACACCTCATGATTCAGGAAGCAGCAAGAGATTTTGCTCAAACAGAGTTACTACCTGGTGTAATAGAAAGAGACAATAAACAAGAGTTTCCAGGCGAACTCGTCAAAAAAATGGGCGCACTTGGCTTTATGGGAATTATGGTAGACCCAAAGTACGGAGGAAGCGGTATGGATACAGCTTCTTACGTAATTATCATGGAAGAACTCTCCAAAATAGACGCCTCTGCTTCTGTAATTGTTTCGGTAAACAACTCATTGGTTTGCTACGGACTAGAATCGTATGGAAATGAAACACAAAAGCAAAAATATTTAACAAAATTAGCGACTGGAGAATTTGTGGGCGCATTTTGTTTAAGCGAACCTGAAGCGGGTTCTGATGCAACTTCACAAGCAACAACTGCTGAGGACAAGGGAGATCACTATGTAATAAATGGTACAAAAAACTGGATTACCAGTGGTGGACGCGCAGATGTCTATTTGGTAATCGCACAAACCGATAAAGAAAAAGGACACCGAGGAATTAATGCTTTTATTGTAGAAAAAGGAACAGCAGGTTTTCACGTAGGCCCAAAAGAAGACAAATTAGGAATTCGAGGAAGTGATACGCACACCTTACAATTTAACGATGTAAAAGTACCCAAAGAAAATAGAATTGGTGAAGATGGATTTGGTTTCAAATTTGCAATGAAGACTCTTTCTGGTGGTAGAATAGGGATTGCTGCACAAGCATTGGGAATTGCTGCTGGAGCCTATGAATTGGCATTAAAATATTCGAAAGAGCGAAAAGCTTTTGGTACTGAAATTTGCAACCACCAAGCAATTGCCTTTAAATTAGCAGACATGCACACCGATATTACTGCTGCTAGAATGATGGTTATGAAAGCTGCTTGGGACAAAGACCAAGGCAACAACTATGACATGTCATCGGCAATGGCAAAATTATACGCTTCTAAAGTTGCGATGGAACATACTGTAGAAGCGGTTCAAATTCATGGAGGAAATGGTTTTGTGAAAGATTATCATGTGGAGCGCTTAATGCGAGATGCAAAAATCACTCAGATTTATGAAGGAACTTCAGAAATTCAGAAAATTGTAATTTCAAGAGGGGTTCTCAAAGGATAAGTTTACTCATTATATATACCCTAAAAAAAACCACCTTTTAAAAGGTGGTTTTTTTTTGATTTATAGCATGCGATTATTTCAGTATACTTATCCTCTATCTAAACAACAAAATCAACATCATACAATTGCAATCCCGAACCCGGCGCAACATTTCGTAACGATTTTTGATCGTTGTCTTCTTTTAAAGATGCCTCGATAAACTGCAAAGACAGATTGCCTTTCCCTACTTCAAATAAGGTTGCCATCATTAATCGGATTTGATAGCGCAAAAACCCCTTCCCTCGCACCTTTAATACATAACTTTTTTCGGGAAAGAAATTTGCCGTTAAAACATCATTTTCTAGAATCTCGCAAGAATCAATCCTTCTTTTAAAAAGAGTTTTCGCAGAGGGCTTTGTACAGTATTTATGAAAATAATGTTCTCCTTCAAATAATTTTGCTCCCAATTTCATTTGCTCAAGATTTAAATCCTTTTGCAAACCGGTCATAAATGGCGCCGCAAATGGATGATTCTTTTCACCAAAAGAAAAGTAATAATGATATTCTTTAATCTTTTCTGAATTGATCAAATCAAATCCTTCTGGCAGTTCCTTAAAAGAAACCGCCTTTAAATCTGCGGGTGCATTTTTATTAAATTCTTTTAAAAACGTGTCTTTATTAAATTCAAATCGAGTAAAAAGATTTATATAATAGCTACTTGCAGAGACCTTTGCATCTGTTCTCCCGATGCCAATGGTCTTATAATCTTCTCTTTCAAAAACAAAATGCAAGCTTTTATCTACAATGTCGTGTACTGTTTTTATCCCAGGTTGTTTTTGCCATCCATGAAACCGAAAACCTAAAAACTGAATTTTAACTAAATAAGAAAAAGGGTATTTCATACCCCCAAAAGTACAATAAAAATATTTTTTTTTCGCTAAATGCATTTTTATCAGTTTCATAATTAAATCAATTATTTTTTTAATAGACCCGTTATTTTTGATACTTAATTTCACAATAATTGTATTTAAATCATTTTAACCCCCTTTTTTTTGAGGGTGTAATCTAAAAAAATACCTTTTATAAAAATACAAACCTTGTTTTTGAGTATTTAATTTATACATTTGACCCTTCATTAACTAAAAAACACACATTATGAAAAAAATTATTTTTACATTTTTATTAGCAGCTAGTTTTATTGGAACAGCTCAAGAAAAAGAAGAAAAAACATTTTCTTTAAGCGGAACTATTGATACTTATTTTAGAGGAAATATCAGCGGAGGTAATTATGACACAGCTCCAGGTAGCTCTTTTGCCAATCAGCCAGGTTTTGCTTTGGGTATGATTAATTTAGTTGTTGCATACGAAGGAGAGAAAGTTGGTTTTGTTGCAGACATGGTATACGGACCAAGAGGAGTAGATGCCGTTTTTAACTCTGTAGGAAATTCATCAATTGTGAATCAATTATATGCATACTGGAATGTAAGTGATAAAGTAAAACTTACGATGGGTAACTTTAATACTTTTTTAGGGTATGAAGTAATTTCACCAGCTGCTAACTTTAACTACAGTACTTCTTACTTATTCTCTTATGGACCATTTAGCCATACTGGATTAAAAGCAGATTTCACGTTATCAGAAAACACTTCTTTAATGTTAGCGATTATGAATCCTACAGATGCTACTGAATTCAACCCAACAGGGAACTATGCTTTCGGAGCGCAATTAGGTCTTTCTGGTCAATACTTTAACTTCTTGTACGACTCAGGAGCTTATGAAGTAGATTTTACAGGTGGTTTTGATGTATCAGAAACATTCTTTTTAGGTGTAAACGCAGCTTACTTTTCAGGAGATGAAGCTCCAGGATTCTATGGTGCAGCATTATACCCACAAATCGCAACTTCAGATTCATTTAAGATTGGGTTAAGAACAGAATACTTTGTAGAAGATGGAGATTTTGGAGCAATCGGAACTGGTGTAGAAGACTCTAGTGTATTTGCAACTACTTTAACAGGTAATTACACTATAGGTTCTTTAACAATCATTCCAGAATTAAGATTAGACTCTGCTTCTGAGGCAGCATTTGTAGGTGACAAAGCGTTAAGCTCTTTTGCTCTTGCTGCTGTATATTCTTTCTAATTAATTCTCTGAAAAAGAAAAAAGAAAAAAACCTACGAAGTTCAGACTTCGTAGGTCATCTAAAAAGAATTTTAAAACTAAATAAATATGAGCTTGTTTATAACAATAATTCAAGAAAAAGCCGCAACAACTGCAGAATTAGCAGCACAAGTTGCGCAAATAAATGGAGACATGGGAATGCTATGGATGCTAATTGCGGGAATCTTAGTTTTCTTTATGCAAGCCGGTTTTACTTTGGTAGAAGCTGGTATGACTCGATCTAAAAATGCAGTAAATATTGCAATGAAAAATATCCTAGACATTTGTGTAGGATCCCTTTCATATTGGCTAGTAGGATATTCTTTAATGTATGGAGACACTTCAAACGGATGGTTTTTCTGGAGCGGTTTATTCCAGGGAGAAGGAGCCGATTTATTCTTCCAGACAATGTTCGCAGCAACAACTGCTACAATAGTATCTGGAGCTATTGCAGGAAGAACAAAGTATTCTACATATATTATTTTCTCAATCGTAATGACAGCAATGATCTATCCAATAGCTGGTGGATGGGAATGGAACGGTGGATGGTTAAATGATCTTTCTATCATGCCTGCTGAATTTATTGACTTTGCTGGTTCTTCAATTGTTCACTCTGTAGGAGGATGGGCTGCATTAGTTGCTGCTTTTATGGTTGGTCCAAGAATTGGAAAATATGTAAACGGAAAAGTTATGCCTATACCTGGCCATAACCAAATATTAGCAACTTTAGGAGTATTTATCCTTTGGTTAGGTTGGTTTGGATTTAATGGTGGCTCTCAATTAGCATGGGGAGGTGCTGATGCAATTGGCGCATCTAATGTTGTATTGATTACAAATTTAGCAGCAGCAGCAGGTGGACTTGGTGCACTAATAACTACTTGGATTTGGTACGGAAAACCAAACTTAGCACAAACTTTAAATGGTGCTTTGGCTGGATTAGTTAGTATAACTGCTGGATGTGGAAATATGACAGCTGGAGGAGCTGTACTCGCAGGTTTAATTGGAGGTATTATTGTTGTATTCTCTATTGAATTTATAGAAAAAAAATTAAAAATTGATGATGCTATTGGAGCCGCTTCTGTTCACGGTGTTGCCGGTGCTTGGGGTACTTTAGTAATTGGACTCTGGGGTGTAGATGGAGATACTGCTATTGGTTTATTCAATGGTGGCGATGCTTCTCAATTAGGTGCACAAGCAATCGGAGTTTTAGCATATGCAGCATGGGCAGTTCTTTTATCTTTTGTTGTTTTAGGAGTACTAAAGGCTACAATTGGATTGCGTGTTAATAAAGATGTAGAAATTGAAGGCTTAGATATTTCTGAACATGGTTCTATTGCATATCCAGGAAAAAGAGAAAGAGAAATTGAAGGTGATAAGTAAAAGAATTTACATTAAAAAATAATTATTTTTAACAAACCTGTGAAATTTAATTTTTACAGGTTTATTCTAGTTTTATGAATATAACAAAATTAATCCTATGGATTGTAGTTCTTTAATTTTTAATATCTTTTTTTTATATTCATCGTAAAAATATTTTCAAAAGTTGTTTTTTGTTAAATTATTTTAAGATTATGGACTACTTTTACCAGATTATAAAGAAAATAAGGAAAAATACTACCATATAAATATTTAAATTCTAACATAAATAAATCATTACCTCTAAAAATTGAAGGTTTAATTTACAGATTATAATCACCTTATTCTAAAACAATTTAATTTAAAATATCATGAAAAAAATCGAAGCGATTATCAGAAAATCGAAATTCAGCACCGTGCGAGACGCACTGCATGAAGTAGGTGTTAACTTCTTTTCTTATTGGGATGTTACTGGTTTAGGTAACGAACAAGAAGGACATGTCTACAGAGGAGTTAGCTATAGCACAAGTGACATTCAAAGAAGATACATCTCAATAGTTGTTAATGATGACTTTGAAGCCGTTACCATAAAAACCATCATAGATGCTGCAGGAACAGGAAATGTTGGAGATGGGAAAATTTTTGTAAGTGACATCAAAGAAGCTTACAGAATTAGAACGGGCGAAAAAGGCGGAGAAACATTAAACTAAACTTTTACAAAATTAAATTATGGAATTACTTACAATTAATAATTTATGGATGATGCTGTGTACAGCACTGGTTTTCTTTATGCATTTAGGATTCGCTTTTTTAGAAATCGGATTGACAAGACAAAAAAACACCATCAATATCTTATTCAAGAATATTTTTATCATTACTGTTGGACTATTATTATATGCCTTAGTTGGATTTAACCTAATGTACCCAACATGGGGAGCAAACGCTTCTGGCTATTTAGGTGATTTTATTTTCGGAATTTCGGCACCATTAAAAGACGGAGTTTTAGATTTAGCTTACAATGAAGGATATACATTCTGGACCGATTTCTTATTTCAAGGAATGTTTGCAGCAACCGCAGCAACGATTGTTTCAGGAGCTGTTGCCGAAAGAATGAAAATCTTACCTTTTATGATTTTTACGATTCTATATGTAGGATTCGCATATCCAATCGCTGGCTCATGGAAATGGGGAGGTGGATTTTTAGACCAATTAGATACTCCTTTTTATGATTTTGCAGGGTCTACTTTAGTGCACTCTGTAGGAGGATGGGCTGCCTTAGTGGCAGTATGCTTACTCGGTTCTCGAATTGGTAAATTTAAGAACGGGAAAATACAAGCAATTCCTGGTCATAATATCCCACTAGCCACTGCTGGAGTTTTAATCCTTTGGTTAGGATGGTTCGGATTCAATGGAGGTTCTGTATTATCAGCAGATCCAGGATTAACTTCATTAACCTTGGTTACAACTTGTTTAGCTGCAGCTGCAGGTGGTGTTATTGCTTCATTGGTTTCTACAATTATGTACAAAAACTTAGATTTAACCATGTTCTTAAACGGTATCCTTGGTGGTTTGGTTGCCATTACAGCAGGTGCAGATCAAATGTCTCCAACCGATGCCATTTTAATTGGTGGAATTGCTGGTGCATTCATTGTATTTGCAGTAAGTTTAATTGACAAATTAAAATTAGATGATCCTGTTGGAGCCATAGCAGTTCACTTAGTATGTGGAATTTGGGGAACCTTAGCTGTTGGTATTTTCGGAAACCTTGCCAGCGGATCACAATTTTTAAGTCAATTATTTGGAGTTTCAGTATATGCAATCTTTTGCATCATCACTTCCTTTATCATTATTTTCACCTTAAAGAAAACAATCGGTATTCGAGTGAGTGAGAAAGAAGAATTAGAAGGATTGGATGCTCATGAACACGGAATGGACGCATATCCAGACTTTAGATTGAACGAACACTAAAACTTTTCTTAAAATAAATACTACAAACCTGCAAAATAAATTTTGCAGGTTTTTTTGTACTTTTTATGAATTTCACAATATAAAAAGCACATTTTATGATTATTACATTTTTCCAATCATTTTTTTATTCTCATCATAAAAACAAAATCAAAATAGTTAAATAATTGAATTATATTTAATAAAAATACTAATTTTACACAAATAATTCAATTAAATGAAAGAACAAGGCCTCTACTTACCAGAATTCGAAACCGCCAACTGTGGTGCCGGTTTTATCTGTAATCTTCAAGGAAAGAAATCAAATAAAATTATTCATAATGCACTAGAAATTCTTGTAAAGCTAGAACATAGAGGCGCTGTTAGTTCCGATGGGAGAACAGGAGATGGAGCTGGAATTTTAATTGACATTCCACATGATTTCTTTAAACGTGTCTGCAACTTCGACCTTCCAGCACCAAAGCAATATGCCGTTGGAATGGTTTTTTTACCAAGAAGTTCCAATCAAAGTAATTTTTGTGTCGCTGCTTTCGAAGACGAAATCAAAAAACAAGGTTTGCGTATTATTGGCTGGAGAGATGTTCCAGTAGATACTTCTAGCATTGGTGAAATTGCTGCAAAATCAGAACCCAAAATAAAACAACTTTTTGTTGACAAAAATGATCAAGAACTATCCGACTTAGCATTCAATGCCAAGTTATTTGCTGCAAGAAAAATCGCAGAACATATCATCTCAAAATCTAAATTATCACAAAGTGATTATTTCTATTTACCAAGTTTTTCAACCACAACACTTATTTACAAAGGACTTTTAATTCCTGAAGATATTGGGCGTTACTACAAAGATTTAAAAGAAGAAGATGTAGTGACAAGATTGGCATTGGTTCACCAACGCTTCTCCACCAATACATTTCCAGCTTGGAGTTTAGCACAACCTTTTAGATATATGTGCCACAACGGAGAAATCAATACGCTTCGTGGAAACGTGAATCGAATGAAAGCGCGAGAAGAAATCATGAAGAGTGATTTATTTGGTGAAGACATCAAAAAAATATTTCCAATTGTTAGTGACGGACAGTCCGATTCTGCTTCCATGGATTTGGTCGTAGAACTGTTGTTAATGACGGGAAGATCTTTACCAGAAGTAATGATGATGTTAGTTCCTGAAGCATGGGAGAAACACCAAACCATGTCGGAAGACAAAAAAGCATTCTACGAGTACAACTCTTGTATTATGGAACCTTGGGATGGTCCTGCTTCTGTTCCCTTTACAGATGGAAATTATATTGGAGCATTGTTAGACCGAAACGGACTAAGACCTTCAAGATATACCGTTACCAAAGACGGATTTGTGATCATGTCCTCTGAAATTGGTGTGGTAGATGTACAACCCGAAAACGTAAAAAGCCATGGTCGTTTAGAGCCAGGAAAAATGTTTTTGGTAGACATGAATGCTGGTAGAATTATTGAAGATGAAGAAATAAAAAATGAAATTGTTTCTCAAAAACCCTATAAAGAATGGGTAGATACCCATACACTTCCTCTTTCTGAAGTACCTTATACAAATAATACTTGTCCAATTGAAGCAACAAAATACGACACTCGTTTGCGTGTTTTTGGGTATACCTTAGAAGACATTTCTACGGTAATCAATCCAATGGCAACACAATCCAAAGAAGCTTTAGGTTCTATGGGAATCGATACGCCACTGGCCGTGCTTTCAGACAAACCTCAACTGCTCTACAACTATTTCAAACAACTCTTTGCACAAGTTACTAATCCACCTTTAGACGGAATTCGTGAAGAAATTATTACCGATATTAGTTTGGCAATTGGTGGAGATCGCAATATTTTTGATATCATTCCAGAACAAGCAAAAAAATTACGCATTCAAAATCCAGTCATTTCTAATGACGATTTAGACAAACTTAAAAATTTAGCGCACCCCGACTTTAAATCGGCTGTTATTCCAATGTTATACCCTATTTCAAAAGGTGTTAACGGATTGGAAAAAGCGTTGGATGATATCTTAGTTGCTTGTGAAATGGCCATTTTTGAAGGTGCCAATATCATTATTCTTTCCGACAGAGGGGTAGACGAAGACAACGCTCCGATACCTGCATTAATGGCGTGTTCTTATGTGAATCACTCCTTAAATAAAAAACAAAAAAGATCGAAGTTCGGAATTGTAATCGAGTCTGCAGAACCAAGAGAACCGCATCATTTTGCAACCCTATTTGGTTATGGAGCCAGTGCAATTAATCCTTACTTAGTAAACGAAATTATTCGTGACCAAGTAAAAACAAACGTAATCAAAGGAATAGATGCCGAAGTAGCTGTTAAAAACTACAACAAGGCGATTGGAAAAGGAATTCTGAAGATTATGAATAAAATTGGAATTTCTACACTCCACTCTTATCGTGCTTCTCAAATTTTTGAAGCTTTAGGATTAAAGAAAGCTTTTGTTGGAAAATACTTTCCAAACACACCTACTAGAATTGGCGGAATTGGATTGGTAGTTTTAGACAAAGACATTCAAAAAAGATTTCAAAAAGCATTTAAATTAGAAGGTTTCGAGGATGCACTTCCTTTAGAAATTGGTGGTGAATATCGTTGGAGAAGAAATGGCGAAAAGCACATGTTCAACCCAACTACCGTCTCCAAATTGCAAGAAGCTGTGCGTCAGAAAAATGTAGACAGCTATCAAATTTATGCAGATGAAATCAACAATCAGAATAAAAACTTAATGACTTTAAGAGGTTTGTTTGAATTCAACAACCTCGACCCAATATCTATAGAAGAAGTAGAGCCTTGGACAGAAATCGTAAAGCGATTTAAAACAGGTGCCATGTCATATGGATCTATCAGTCAAGAAGCCCATGAAAACTTAGCTGTTGCAATGAACCGTATTGGCGGAAAAAGCAACTCTGGTGAAGGTGGGGAACATAAAGACCGTTTCTCAAAAGAAAAAAATGGAGACTGGAAAAACAGTGCCATCAAGCAAGTTGCCTCTGGAAGATTTGGAGTTACGAGTAACTACTTAACAAGTGCCAAAGAGATTCAAATTAAAATGGCGCAAGGTGCAAAACCAGGTGAAGGAGGACAATTACCGGGAGAAAAAGTATTGCCTTGGATTGCTGAAGTTCGAAATTCAACACCATATGTAGGGTTAATTTCACCTCCACCGCATCACGATATTTATTCGATTGAAGATTTAGCACAGCTTATTTTCGATTTAAAAAATGCCAATCGAGAAGCACGAATCAATGTAAAATTAGTTTCAAAAGTAGGAGTCGGAACCATTGCTGCTGGTGTAGCAAAAGCAAAAGCAGATGTCATTCTTATTTCTGGTTTTGATGGTGGAACTGGAGCCTCTCCCCTTACCTCGCTAAAACATGCAGGTTTGCCTTGGGAATTAGGGTTGGCAGAAGCACAGCAAACATTAGTAATGAACAACCTAAGAGGTAGAGTCTCTTTAGAGTGTGATGGTCAATTAAAAACAGGTAGAGATGTTGCGATTGCAGCTTTACTAGGTGCTGAAGAGTTTGGATTTGCAACTGCACCGCTTGTTGCATCAGGGTGCATCATGATGCGTGCATGTCACTTAAACACTTGTCCTGTTGGAATTGCAACGCAAGACCCTGAACTTCGTAAGAATTTCAAAGGAACTCCAGAGCACGTGATCAACTTCATGTACTTTGTTGCAGAAGAACTTAGACAAATCATGGCGAGTCTCGGTTTTAGAACCTTGAAAGAAATGGTAGGGCAAACCCATAAAATAAATGCAAAGAATGCCGTTAAGCATTACAAAGCAAAAGGAATTGAAATTGCTTCTATCTTACACCAACCGGAAAGTGAAGCAACCACAACCCTTTCAAATTCAGAAAAACAAAATCACAATTTAGAAAATGTATTGGACATGCAGATTCTGAACGATGCAAAATCAGCAATCGTCAATAAAAAAACGGTCAACCTATCATATCCAATTCAAAATACAGATCGAACATTAGGAGCAATTATTAGTAACGAGATCTCTAAAATACATGGCGAAGATGGTTTACCAGAAGATACTTTGTCTTTAAATTTTCAAGGATCTGCTGGACAAAGTTTTGGTGCTTTTTCTACCAAAGGAATTACTTTAAAACTAGAAGGAGAAGCCAATGACTATTTAGGAAAAGGATTGTCAGGTGCCAAAATAATTGTAAAAAAACCCAAAGAAGCAACCTTTGTCGCTGAAGACAATGTGATTGTTGGAAACGTTTGTTTCTATGGCGCTATTAAAGGAGAAGCGTATATCAACGGAATTGCAGGAGAACGTTTTGCAGTAAGAAATTCGGGGATTACAACCGTTGTAGAAGGCGTTGGAGATCATGGATGTGAATACATGACCGGCGGAAAAGTGGTTGTTTTAGGGAAAACAGGACGAAATTTTGCCGCTGGAATGAGTGGTGGTATTGCGTATGTGTATAACAAAAATAACGAATTCTCTGACTATTTATGTAATTTAGAAATGATTGATTTGGACACTTTAGTTGCTGCAGACTTTGAGGAACTGAAAGAGGACATCACCCAACATTATGAATATACAGAAAGTACTTTAGCCGAAAAATTACTTCAAAATTGGGAAACCGAGAAGTTGAACTTCATTAAAGTATTTCCAAAAGATTACAAGAAAGCATTGGAGAGAATTGCAAGAGAGGCACGCACAGAAAAATTAACAGCTTAATCAGGAAACATGGGAAAAATAGGAGGATTTAAAGAATTCAAAAGACAGAACGAAACAAATTTAGCTGTAAAATCACGTGTTGAAAATTACAAGGAATTTACTATACCCTTGCCAGAAAAAGAGCTGAAAAAACAAGGATCTCGCTGTATGGATTGCGGAATTCCGTTTTGCCACAGTGGATGTCCATTAGGAAACTTAATTCCTGATTTTAATGACATGGTACACAAGGGAGAATGGCAAAAGGCCTCTGATATTTTACATGCCACCAACAACTTCCCAGAATTTACAGGAAGACTGTGTCCTGCTCCTTGTGAGCAAGCCTGTGTCTTAGGAATTATAGACAGCCCTGTAGCCATTGAAGATATTGAAAAAAGTATTGTAGAAAAAGCCTTTGAAAATGGGTGGATTCAACCCATCTTACCAAAACACAGAACTGGAAAGACGGTTGCGGTTATTGGCTCTGGACCTGCAGGTTTGGCTGCTGCACAACAATTAAATAGAGCGGGTCATAGTGTAACTGTTTTTGAAAGAGATGATGAAATAGGTGGTTTATTAAGATATGGAATTCCGAATTTTAAATTGGAGAAAGAAATCATCGACAGAAGAATTCATATTCTAGAGAAAGAAGGGATTATTTTTAAAACCAATGTAAATGTTGGTGGGAATTATGACTTGAAAAATCTAGACTATTTTGATGCGATCGTGCTTTGTGGTGGAGCTACTAAAAAAAGAGCATTGCCTATTGAGGGAGCAGATGCTAAAGGCGTAGTGCAAGCGATGGATTTCTTAAAACAACAAACAAAACAATTATTCAATAAAGAAATTGAAGGTACCCTTTTATCGGCAAAAGATAAAAATGTGATTGTCATTGGTGGTGGAGATACAGGTTCTGACTGTGTGGGAACTTCCAACAGACAAGGCGCAAAATCGGTCACCAACTTCGAGATTATGGAAAAACCACCAGAATTGAGAAGCGAAAAAACGCCTTGGCCTTTTTGGCCATTGCAAATGAAAACAAGCTCTTCACACGAAGAGGGTTGTGATCGTAATTGGTTGATTAACACCAAAGAATTCATTAAAAATGCGAAAAATGAATTGATCGCTATTAAAACCGTGGAAGTATCTTGGACTTTTAAGCCAGGAGAGCGACCTATTTTAAATGAAAAACCAGATTCTGAAAAAATATGGCCGTGTGATTTGGTCTTATTGGCTTTAGGTTTTACGGGACCTGAGACTTCGTTGAGCGAACAACTTGGCTTGGAACTCGATACAAGAAATAATTACAAAGCAAAAAAATACCAAACGAATGTACCGCATGTATTTACTGCCGGAGACATGAGAAGAGGACAATCTTTAATCGTTTGGGCCATTTCTGAAGGGAGAGAAGCTGCCAAAGAAATAGACACCTATTTAACTTCTGAATCGTTCTTGTCCTCAAAAGGAAAAGGAGATTTACTTTCTGCGAATTAACAACACGCAACACATCCAAAAAAACCACTCAATTTGAGTGGTTTTTTTATTTTGTGGAGAAGATGGGACTCGAACCCACGACCTCTTGACTGCCAGTCAAGCACTCTAGCCAACTGAGCTACATCCCCTATTATTTTCGCTAAAGTAGTCAATAAATGAATACATCGTGTCAGATATATCTCAATAAAATATAACCCCAAAATAATATTAAGCTGCTTTTGCATATAGATAATAGAAATAAAAAAACCGAGCCAAGGCTCGGTTTTAAATAGGTAATAAAATTGGGTTTTATAAAATACTAAAACTATAGTTTTACTTCGGTAGGATTGTCAGATAGCAAGGCAAAAAACTTGTCTAGGTTAGGAAGAATTACAATACGAGTTCTTCTGTTTTTCGCTCTGTTTTTGTAGGAGTTATTTTCAACCAAAGGCACCGTAGCACCTCTACCAGCAGCAATCAATCTGCTTCCATCTACTTTGTACTTACTTTCTAAAATACGTACAATAGACGTCGCTCTTTTTACACTTAGATCCCAGTTGTCTTGCACAACGTCGTTACTAATTGTTCTTGAATCGGTGTGTCCTTCAATCATCACTTCCATGCTTGGTTCTGAATTGATAACCCCTGCCAATTTTTTCAATAAGGCATGAGCGCCTCTTTTAATTTTGAAGCTTGCGGTATTGAATAACAACTTGTCTGAAATTGAAATCATCACCACCGTTTGATTGATATTGATGTCAATGGCATTCGATCCTTTCAAATCTGAAGCAGCTATTGATTTTTTCAAATTGTAAGCCACTGCAAGGTTCAAAGAATCTTTCAAAGTTTTAGCATCTGCTAAAATTGAAGGGTCCACTTTTGCCAAGGTTGCATTCAACAAAGCTCTTGTTTTGGTAGAAATAACGGCTGTATTTCCAACCATATCTAACTTCACATCGTTTTCGTTCTGCAACGTAACATTGTCCCCTTTTAAAGCGTTAATTTTTTTGTAATAATTGGCAACACGGTCTTCAATCTTTGCAAACTTTGCTTCCAAACCTTCTTTTTCTAGGGTTGTTTTTTGAAGCGTGCTTCGGGTATCATTGTACTTCTGTTCTAAAGAAACATAGTCTTTTTTTGAAACACAAGAAGAAAGTGCTAACAAAACAATTGCAGTAGGTAAAATTAATTTGTTCATTTCGTGGGGGGGGGGATTGTTTTTGGTTTTAAGATTTATTTTAATGATTGTAAACTCTTATGAATGGTTGCAATTTTTGCCAAAGTATCGGCTTCTTTTTTACGTTCTACTGCCAATACCGCTTCTGGTGCATTGTTCACAAAACGTTCATTCGATAGCTTTTTCTGGATTCCGAAAAGGAACCCTTCAGCTCTTTTTAATTCTTTGTTTAATTTTTCTTGCTCTTCTTCGACATTGATATTGTCCATAGAAATCGGAATAAAATATTCGTTCGATTTTACTCTAAACGACGCTCCGTCTACTTTTTCAGAAACTGTTGCTATGCTTGATGTGTTTGTTAATTTCTGAATGACTGCATCAAACCCTTTTGCATTCTGTTCGTTTTCAACCACAAATAATTCGATGGCATCTCGAAACGGAATGTTTTTGTCTTTTCGAATGGTTCTAATTCCTGAAACCACTTGGGTTGCTATCTCGAAATCAGCAATAATTTTTGTATCAAAATCTTTCACTGCTGGATACTTAGCAATAATCAAGGCTTCCTCTGGAGTTCTTTCAGCAATATATTGCCAAATTTCTTCCGATAAGAAGGGCATGAATGGGTGCAATACTTTCAAATTGTTTTCTAAAATTCCAATGATCGCCGCAAATGTTTTTGCGTCAATTGGCTGCTGATATGCAGGCTTCACAATCTCTAACAACCAAGAAGAAAAATCATCGGTAATGAGTTTATAAATCGCCATTAAAGCATCTGACAAACGGTATTTAGAGAAATGATCTTCTATTTCTGCTAGTGCTTTCTGAAACTTTGCTTCGTACCAAGTCAATCCTGTAATGGCGGTTGCTGGTTGTGGTATGCTAGCATCTACCTCCCATCCTTTGATCAATCGGAAGGCATTCCAAATTTTATTGGCAAATTGTTTTCCTTGCTGACATAGGTCTTCATCAAACATGAGGTCGTTTCCGGCAGCAGAACTGAGTAACAAACCTACACGCACACCATCGGCTCCGTATTGTTCAATCAACTTTAAGGCATCTGGAGAATTCCCTAAAGATTTCGACATTTTACGTCGTTGTTTGTCACGCACCAATCCTGTTAGATAAACATTCTGAAATGGTTTTTCGTCTTTATATTCATATCCAGCAATCACCATTCTTGCTACCCAGAAAAACAAAATATCTGGTCCGGTAACTAAATCGTTGGTTGGATAATAGTATTTAATTTCTTCATTTTCTGGATTTCGGATTCCGTCAAAAACAGACATCGGCCACAACCAAGAAGAGAACCAAGTATCTAAGGCATCTTCATCTTGTCTTAAATCGGAAGCCAACAATGCTGGGTTTTGCGTTTTCTCTATTGCCAATAACAAGGCAGCATCTCTGGTTTCTGCGACTACAAAATCTTCTTTTCCATCTCCATAGAAAAAAGCTGGAATTTGTTGTCCCCACCACAATTGACGAGAAATATTCCAATCGCGAATGTTCTCCATCCAATGACGGTAGGTATTTTCGAATTTCTTTGGATATAAATTAATTTCTGAATCTTCTCCTAAAACCGCTTTTATCGCTGGTTTTACCAAGTCTTCCATCTTCAAAAACCATTGATCTGACAAACGAGGTTCAATGACCGACTTAGTTCTCTCAGAGGTACCTACTTTATTTGTGTGAATTTCAGTTTTCACCAAAACTCCTTTTTCAGTCAATTCTTTTGCGATTTCTTCTCGAACTACAAAACGATCTTTTCCTTCATAATGGAGGCCAAAAGAATTTAAAGAGGCATCGTCATTAAAAATATCAATAACTTCTAATTTGTGCTTTTCTCCTAAAGCTTTGTCATTCTCATCGTGAGCTGGCGTTACCTTCAAGCAACCTGTTCCAAATTCGATGTCTACATAACTATCTTCTATAATCGGAATTACACGTCCACTTAGGGGTACAATGGCTTTCTTTCCTTTTAAATGCGTAAAACGTGGATCTTCTGGATTGATACAAATAGCGGTATCACCAAAAATAGTTTCAGGTCGTGTAGTTGCAATGGTTAGGGTGTCATCAGAACCTTCGACGTTATAGGTTAAATAGTATAAGTTCCCTTGGCGTTCTTCATGGATTACTTCCTCATCTGACAAAGTAGTTTTTGCTTCTGGATCCCAATTGACCATTCGGTATCCACGGTAAATCAATCCTTTGTTGTAAAGATCAACGAAAACTTTAATCACAGATTCAGACATTTCTGGATCCATAGTAAATGCGGTACGTTCCCAATCACAGGAAGCGCCTAATTTTTTTAATTGCTCTAATATAATTCCTCCATATTGATGCTTCCACTCAAAAGCATGCGCAATGAACTCTTCGCGCGTTAAATCGCTTTTTTCAATTCCTTGTTCTTTTAATCTTGCGACAACTTTTGCTTCAGTTGCTATGGATGCATGGTCTGTTCCCGGAACCCAACACGCATTTTTACCCAACAACCGAGCACGTCTAATTAATACATCTTGAATGGTATTGTTCAACATATGCCCCATATGTAAAACTCCAGTGACATTGGGTGGCGGAATTACAATGGTATAAGGTTCTCTTTCGTCTGGTGTAGAATGAAAATAATCATGCTGCATCCAGTACTCGTACCACTTGTCTTCTACCTGGCTGGCATCATATTTAGATGGAATTGTCATACTTTGGGCTAATTTTTAAAATATAGGTCGCAAAAATACAATTATCTACTTTCAGGAGAAAATTAGTCATTGATTTTTTAAAACAAAATTTTTGTTATAATTTTACTACTTAAACCTATACCATGAAAAGCTTTCTGCTATTTTTCGCCTTCGTTTTTGTTTCACTTTCAATGCATGCACAAGAATTTAAATTTGAGAAAGAAACAATTGACTATGGTACGGTTGCAAAAAAATCAGATGGCACGCGTATTTTTTCATTTACAAATATAGGTACTGCACCCATCGTTATCAAAAGGATACAATCTACTTGTGGTTGTACGGTTCCTGAAAAACCAGAAGCACCAATTATGCCTGGAACAAAGGGAGAAATAAAAGTGTCTTACGATACGAATAAGCCTGGAAGGTTTAACAAACAGATCATTATTTTTTCGAATGCGAAACAAACTCGAAAAGTAATTCGAGTAAAAGGGTATGTTGCTTCTGAAGTTTCTTTTGAAAAGGAGAAAAGCATATTGTCCGACAATTAAACTCTTTTCTTTAGTTTGAATTGAAATTTTAGAATTTCCATACCTCTACGAATCGTTAATCTTATCTTTTTACCATCTTTTGATTGCAACTTATTTATTAGTTCACCAATGGACAAATCATGCACTGTACTTCCATTTATTTTCAGTAAAATATCATCTGGATAAATCCCTGCTTGCCCAGCTGGAGAATTCTTTAATACTTTAGAAATGCGATAAGAGGGCTTGAACTTAAATCGGTAACTCGCCGAAAATGTAATGGTATTGTTATTGTTTTCGAGACTGTTATTTTGTCCTGAGTAGCTAATTACTTTTTCTGGATTCATTTCTTTTACTAATTCTTCTCCATTATACACAATATCCAAACCACTCATATTGTATTCAAAGCCTCCTGAGAGCGCAGCACATTTTCTCAATATCAATTTTTTATTTGGATAATCAATCCAGACTTTAAATCGCTTTAAAATATTACTTCCAATACTCCCATTTCTGGTCTCAAATTTCCTTGCTTGTAGGGTAGAAATGGTATCTAAAAAAGATACTGTGGGTTGGAGTAGTTCAAATTTACCGATTTTAACTTTTGGAATCCGAGCTCTATTTCCATAGATTATTCCGCTTAAACCTTCTCCTAAGATATCATTGTAATGCCGAAGAGGAGTCTTAATATTTTCATAGGATTCCTCAAACAACCAAAGCGCATCACTTCCGCCAGTGTCTATTAACATTTTTACGGAGGTCATTTCATTTCCAATCGTATCTAATTGAACAGCTGCATCAACATAGGGTTTATTCCTATAAAACGCAATGGGGAATTCTTCGCATTTTTTGCACTTCTTGTATTGAAAATCCCTCGGATTGTACAGTATTATTTTTTTTGTTTTGTAATTGATTTTGGCAATGACATCTTTCAACAAGCTATAGCCGATAATACCATGTATGGTCGTCCCCATTTTTCCTGAGAGTTCAAATTGGTCTTTTAAAATCACATAAATGGTTTCATTGCTATTCTTCAGACCGCCAACTTTTAATTCGTTTTTTTGAGAAATTAATGCATCGATTGCTTTTCCTTTCCCCAATCCTTGTAAAGATGTTTTTTTTACATTTTTCAACCCCAAACTATCGTTTTCAGAAAGGCTAAATAAGATGGTTTTGTCAACGCCTGTATCTAAGATAAAAGACAACTTCGTGTTATTCACCTCAACTGGAATCACTATGATATTGTTAATTAATTGAAACGAGAGTTTCTGAGAGTTTCGATGTTCATTGGGAAACTGAAATCTTGATTGTCCAAAAACAATATTGCTATTATTGAAGACTAAAAATAGTATGATTGTTAATTTTTTAATAAGCGTTTGTATTTGAGTGAATATGAAAGATACAACAAGAAAATATCATCCATTCTATGTTTTCAGGTTTTAACAGATAAAGAAACTATAATTTCAGTTTCAATATAAAAAATATTTCGCAAATTTGTAATCTCAAATACCATATCAAAAATTATGCCTACAATCTCTCAGAAAGGAAATAAAATGCCAGAGTCACCCATTAGAAAATTGGTGCCTTACGCAGAAGACGCTAAGAAAAGAGGCGTCAGTGTTTTTCACTTAAATATTGGTCAACCCGATATTAAGACCCCACAGATTGCTTTAGATGCTGTAAAAAACAATACCCTTGAGACACTGGCTTATGCGCGTTCGGAAGGTTCTGAATCCTATAGAGCTAAATTGGCAAACTATTATGTAGCACATAATATTTCGGTTGAAGCAAATGATATTGTTGTTACAACAGGGGGCTCTGAGGCCTTACTTTTTACCATCGGGAGTATTACAGATCCGGGAGATGAAATTATAATTCCAGAACCTTTTTATGCAAATTACAACGGTTTTTCTACCGCATCGGGTGTAACTGTAGTCCCTGTAATTTCTAAAATTGAAGATAATTTTGCTTTGCCAAAAATTGAAGATTTTGAGAAGCTAATTACAAAAAAAACAAAAGCAATCTTAATCTGTAATCCAGGGAATCCAACAGGATACTTGTATTCAGAAGCAGAAATAGAAAAGTTAAAGCAGATCGTTTTAAAACATGATTTGTATTTAATTGCCGATGAAGTTTATAGAGAGTTTACCTATGACGGATTGAAACATACCTCAGTACTTTCTTTGGAAGGATTAGATGAACACGCAATTGTAATAGATTCGGTATCGAAACGATATAGTATGTGTGGCGCAAGAATTGGTTGCATTGTTTCAAAAAATAAGCAATTTATTGCCACAGCGATTAAATTTGCACAAGCAAGACTAAGTCCACCTACTTATGCCTTAATTGCCAGTGAAGCAGCTTTAGACACTCCTCAAAGTTATTTTGATGAAGTAATTGAAGAGTATGTCGAAAGAAGAAATACGTTAATTTCTGAATTGGAAAAGCTTAACGGTGTAAAAGTAGCAAACCCGAAAGGAGCTTTTTATTGTGTTGCTGAATTGCCGGTAAAAGATGCAGATCATTTTGCTCAATGGATGTTAGAAGCATTCGAATCCAAAAAAGAAACAGTAATGATTGCGCCTGCAAGCGGATTTTACTCAACACCTGGTGAAGGAAAAAATCAAGTTAGAATCGCCTATGTTTTAAATCAGAAAGATTTAATTCGTTCAGTTGAAATTTTAAAAGAAGCCTTAAAACAATATCCAAGTTAATTGACTATTCAAGAAAACATATCGTTGAAAGCATACAACACTTTTGGTATTGATGTAAAAGCCAGACGCTTTGTTTCGATTACTTCTTTTTATGAATTGCAGCAACTTTTAAAAATAGAAAAAGATTTTTTCTTAATTTCTGGTGGAAGCAATATGCTTTTAACTAAAGACATTGATAGACTTGTTGTTCATATTGATATCAAAGGAACTTCCATAGATCGTGAAGAAGAATATGCTGTTTATATAACGGTAAATGCCGGCGAAAACTGGCATGAATTTGTGCTATGGTGTATTGCTGAAAATTATGGAGGCCTCGAAAACTTATCGTTAATTCCTGGAAATGTTGGTACCTGTCCAATTCAAAATATTGGTGCTTACGGCGTAGAAGTAAAAGACACCATCACAAAGGTGGAGGCATTAGAGATTGAAACAAATAAATTGGTTTCTTTTTCAAACGAAGCCTGTAATTTTGGATATCGAAATTCAATTTTTAAAAATGAAGTGAAAGGAAAATACATCTTGACTTCCGTTTCTTTTAAGTTAACCACAAAAAAGCATCAATTAACAACCTCTTATGGGGCTATTGAAAATGAATTGGCTCTTCATAAAATTAAAACTCCAACATTAAAAAATATTTCTGATGCCGTCATTTCCATTAGAAAATCTAAATTACCCGACCCTAAAGAAATTGGCAATAGTGGTAGTTTCTTTAAAAATCCTGTAATTTCTAAAATGCAGTTTCTAAGACTGCAAAAAGAAAATCCAACAATTCCAAACTATCCCGTTTCTGAAACCGAAATCAAAGTTCCAGCTGGATGGCTAGTAGAACAAAGTGGATTTAAAGGAAAACGTTATGGAGATGCTGGCGTACACGAAAAGCAAGCCTTGGTTTTAGTAAATTATGGAAAAGCAACTGGTAATGAGGTTTTTCAACTTGCTGAAAAAATTCAGAAAACAGTACTTGAAAAGTTCAGAATTCCTCTAGAAATTGAAGTGAATGTAATTGCTTAAGAAGATTTAGAGCTCTTGCTTTAAGGTTTTTTTATTACGTTTAAGTCGCAAAATATCGAGCCCTAACATACCGTTATAAGCACCTTTAATTCGTCCTTTTGCATCTACTAATACAAAATTTTCTATGTGTATAAATTCACTTTCATCTTTTTTTTAAAAATCTTCATCTGTAAAATAAGAGGTTCTTACAATGTTGTAAATACGATCTCTATCTCCAGTTATTGAATGCCATTTGGGAAATCTGAAGTTCTAAAAGTTACTTTCTGACTTTCTGGTGAAGAATTTATTGCTTTAAAAATTAGAGCTATTTTTTCTTTATTTTCTAAATTGATTCCGGGATGGTTGATTTCTAAAAAATAAGGTGTCATTTCGATATCTAAAAATTGACCAAAAAAAACTTGGTTTACTGTACAATATTTTTTTATGAATTCTTCTTCATTCAATAGGTAGTTCTCTGCATTTAGAAATTACAAAAAAAAGCAGGAATTAAAAGTTAAAACGATAGATTTTGTATCTTTGCAATAGAATCATACACTATGAAATTACTACTACTTACCCTCGGATTATTAGGACTTGGAGTTGCTGGAATTGCTATTAAAATTTGGGCAAAAAAAGACGGTGAATTTGCAGGAACCTGTGCAAGCCAAAACCCAATGTTAAATAAGACTGGAGAGTCCTGTGGTTTTTGTGGTAAAACACCTGATAAATTTGACAGTTGCGCAGAACCTCAACATAATTAACTTCCATTTCTCTTAAGAAATACCGCAATTCTTTTTAATTAAAATTTAAAGAGATCAAAATTGTTTTGATCCTCTTTTCTGGAAATTGGTCTGTTATTATTTCAATTTAGTATCTTTATCACGAATTTGATTTCAAAATCCAATCCTTGGAAATAAAGAACACACAATTAGAAAGCAGCATTTCGAAAGCAAAAAGAGGAAATCAAACTTCTTTTAAATATTTATTAGATACTTTTTGGTTAGACGTATATAAGTATCAATTAAAACGCACCAATAGCGAAAATGATGCTGAAGACATTGCCATACAAACGTTTTCAAGAGCCTTTGACAAAATTCATACTTTTGATGAGAAATATGTATTTAAGACTTGGTTAATTACGATTTCTAAAAATATTCATATCGATTTATTACGAAAAAAAAGTAGTTCAATTCGAATTGAAAACACTCAAGAGCAAGAAGAAAAAATTTATTTAGTAGTAGATGATAGCCCAACACCAGAAGATCGCATCATTCGAGAACAAAATTTAGCAAAATTACTAAGAGATATCAAACTCCTAAAACCCAAGTACCAAGAAGTAATTCAATTGCGTTACTTCCAGGAATTGAGTTATAAAGAAATTGCTTCTGAAATAAACGAATCTATAAGCAATGTAAAAGTGAAGCTTTTACGTGCAAAAAAGTTACTTGCAGCCATTATCAAAAAATCATAACATGAAAAAAACATTCCTCAAATCTTTAGGACCTGGTTTATTATTCGCTGGAGCTGCCATTGGTGTTTCACACTTGGTGCAATCTACCAAAGCAGGAGCCGAATTTGGTTTTGGTTTGTTATGGGCTTTACTTCTCGTTCACCTTTTTAAATATCCCTTTTTTCAATTTGGACCACGATATGCTGCGGCTACAGGAGAAACCTTACTAGAAGGCTATCAAAAATTAGGTAGAGGAGTTTTAGTAGCTTATTACCTACTCAATTTTGCAACTATGTTTACCATTCAGGCAGCAGTAACGATCGTTACAGCAGGTTTGGCATCCCAACTTTTTGGCATTACCGGTGATTTGGTAATTTGGTCTTCGATACTCCTTTTGATTAGCATTACCCTATTAGTTGTTGGACGTTATAAACTTCTAGATAACCTGATGAAGTATATCGTCCTCATACTAACAGTAAGTACAATAATTGCGGTTACCGTTGCCATTTTTAGTACAAAAAATGCTGTAGATATGACACAAATACTTCCTTCTGGAACTGTAGAAATCACGTTTCTTATTGCATTTTTAGGATGGATGCCAGCGCCATTAGATGTTGCTGTTTGGCATTCTATTTGGTCAATCGAAAAAAACAAAAGTCAAAATACGACACCAAAACAAGCCATTCTCGATTTTAATATCGGATATCTTGGAACACTCTTTTTAGGAGTTTGCTTTGTACTGTTGGGAGCATTAGTTATGTATCAATCAGGAGAAACCTTTTCAGAAAAAGGAGGTGAATTTGCGTCTCAATTAATTAATCTATACACCAAAAACCTGGGTGAATTCTTTTATCTATTTATTGCCATTGCTGCCTTTACGACCATGTTTAGTACAACACTGACCAGTTTAGACGCTTCTCCAAGAACAATGGAAAAGACAACGCAATTACTATTTTCAAAAAAAACAAAACTGAACTATTGGTTTTGGATTGTATGTCTAGCTTTAGGAACATTCTTTATCTTAAAATATGGGATGGACAATATGGGTTTCTTGGTAAAAATAGCCACGATTCTATCTTTTTTAACAGCGCCTTTTTACGCCATTTTAAATTATACATTAATCACCGGAAAACACACACCAAAAGAACACCAGCCTAATATTTATATAAAAGTTTTGAGTGTCGTTGGAATTCTCTTTTTAGTTGGTTTCAGTATTTGGTTTTTATCGAGTATTTAAAACTTTCCTTTGTATCTTTGCAACTCAAATTCAATAGAAAATGGAGACAGCACCTGTAATGCTTCAAGAAAGACTGAAAAAACCAAAATGGTTGCGTGTAAAATTACCCGTTGGTAAGAAATACACCGAATTAAGAGGTTTAGTAGACAAATACAAGTTAAATACTATTTGTACAAGTGGAAGCTGTCCAAACATGGGAGAATGTTGGGGAGAAGGAACTGCAACTTTTATGATTCTTGGAAATATTTGTACCCGTTCTTGTGGATTTTGTGGTGTAAAAACAGGGAGACCAGAAACGGTGGAATGGGATGAGCCGGAAAAAGTAGCCCAATCCATAAAAATTATGAGCATCAAACATGCCGTAATTACTTCTGTAGATAGAGATGATTTAAAAGATGGAGGATCAATTATCTGGGCTGAAACGGTAGATGCAATCCGCAGAGCAAATCCAACCACAACATTAGAAACATTGATTCCAGATTTTCAAGGAAACACCAAACAAATAGATCGAATTATAGCAGTGCACCCTGAAGTGGTTTCTCACAATATGGAAACCGTACGAAGACTCACCCGTGAAGTTCGAATTCAAGCAAAATACGATCGAAGCTTAGAAGTTTTAAGATATTTAAAAGAAAACGGAATGCGAACCAAAACTGGGTTGATGCTTGGTTTAGGCGAAACAGAAGAAGAAGTAATTCAAACTATGAAAGACCTTCAAGCTGTTGGATTGGACGTATTAACAATAGGTCAATATTTACAACCTACAAAAAAGCACTTGCCTCTAAAAGAGTTTGTGACTCCTGAACAATTTAAGAAATATGAAACTCTAGGTTTAGAAATGGGCTTTATGTATGTTGAAAGTGGACCATTAGTTCGCTCATCTTACAAAGCACATAAACATGCAAAATAAAACTCTCTAATTAGTTGAGAATATTTTAACAATATAAACACGGCACTCATTAGAATGCCGTGTTTTTTTTTAGGAGCGGTCTGATAAAATATTTCTTTTTTTACTCTTAAAATCTACTTTGGCACAAAGGTTGTTGTTAAATAAGTGAGAGACCTCATAAACCTCTTTTAAGTTATAGATTGTTTGTATTTTTTTGAATTATTTTGAGTTAAAAAACCATCTCGTTTGAGATGGTTTTTTTGTCTATAAATTGTAAATAAAATCGACTTATTTTAAGGTGTTAGAATTCAACAGAAAAACAGCATTTGCCATAAAAAGCTTTCCGTTTTCCCAAAAAGATCGAAATAACGGATTGTCTACCATATAGACAATACTCCCATTACCAAACGATTCTTCACCAAGCAAAAGTGATTTTGGGACGTTTTTAATCGCTTCACTTCCAGCATAACCCGAAACATTTTTTGTGTTTTGATCGAAATAACCAACATTTACACCTTTCCCTAAATATTGATATGAAGTACCACTTAGTTTCAAAGAAAAGTAAGATGTTTGATAACCAAATCCTAAAGGGTGTGTTGTATCAATCGTGCTTTTAAAAATACTTCCTGTAATTAAATCAGCAACACTTTTACGTTCTCGATCTGCAAAAGGAGTTAGATTAGCTACTTCATCTTTTTGTTCTGATTTTTTTACTTTCAATGAAAACCCTTCTTTATCAGCAAAACTGCGTAACGCATTTCCAATGGCAATGAGTGTCCCACCGTCACGCATCCATTTTTTTAGTTTAGTCATCATCGTTTTATTCAAAACATCTCGATACGAACCACTTGGTAATATAATGACATCATAGGAATGCAAAGTGATATCGCTAAAACCTTCAGCATTGATATTAGTAATTGGATAGTTCAATTGTGATTCAAAAAAATGCCAAACTTCTCCAAAACTTAATGAAGAAGTAGCTTTCCCCGAGATCACAGCTATCTTCTGTTGATTAATTGGCTTCACAGAATAAGACCCAAAATCTACACCCGAGTCAGAAAAACCAGTAGCAACTGTCGTTAAAGAACGTTGATACTTGTTTGCAATTGCAATTAGTTTTGCATCAAATTCAGCATTGCGATTGTCATTTCTTAAAATAATCAGTGCTCCTCTTTCAAAAGATTTTCCTTCAATAGAAAAAGCTTTCTCACTAAATCGAGGTACGATATTTTCTTGTAGCAAAGCTCCTAAAAAAGTGGCATCCTCGATGCTGTTCCACTTAGAAATATATGCGTAAGCACTCCTAGCAATTGAATTTTTAATTGTACTATCTTTAGCTACATTCGATGAAGGCAATTTCGTTTTAGAAGCAATTGCATCAAATCCATGTGCATATGGCAAAGACCAAGCAGTGATGTCATAGGTTAAAGAATCTGCTAATTTTGCTTTTGGTTCAAACAAAACCTTGACCATTTTGCCTTTAGGTTGGTCCGTATGAATAATGATGTCCGAAGAAGTTAAATCCATTTTTCCTTGATCCTGAATCGAATAAAGATATCCTTTTGCTCTTCCTTCCTTAGCCGATTGATAACGGATTTCATGTTTGTCTAACAACTTTTTTAAACGATTCAATTTATCCTGATTTTCATTTTTTAACACATAACTTTTATATTTTAAATTCGAATTATCAAAAAACTTTTTAAATTCAGAATTTAATAAGACAGCATTCTTAGAAGAAATTTCAACAGTAGACAAACCCGTTGTCATATGATGAATCGCTCGATCTTTCAGCGTCAAAACCTCTCCCTCATTGGTTTGAATTCCCAATCCGGCACGTCCATGTCCCGCTTGCTCATAGGTCATTCCAATAGCTCCCATATAAGTTGGATAGGTGTCACCGTAACTTGGGTACAGCAAATCGAAACTCTCTCTGGTAAAATACAACCATCCTTCTTTGTCAAAATAATTTGCATGATTTTTTCCAATTTGAGTTTGAAAATTACGTTGCCAATCAGATATTACTTCGTGAAAAGGTTCTGCAGCAGGGGCAAAATAGTAAGGATTATTAATTCCTTGTTCATGAAAATCAACATGAATGTGAGGCAACCATTTGTTATAAATAGCAATCCTTTGTGATGATTCTACTTGAGTTGCCCAAGCCCAATCTCTATTTAAATCAAACAAATAGTGGTTTGGTCTACCAGAAGGCCAAGGTTCTATATGTTCTTTCGCGTTTTGATCAATCGAATATGGAGTTGCTTTCACCTGATTAAACCAGTTCACATACCGATCGCGTCCGTCTGGATTGATACATGGATCCATAATAACAACCGTATTTTCTAACCATTTTTTTTTATTCATAATCAATTCATACAACGTGAGCATTGCCGCTTCTGTACTCGAAGCCTCGTTGCCGTGTACATTATAACTCAACCAAACAATTGCTTTGTTATTAACCGTACTTCCTTTAATAATTCCAGATTGGGAAAGGTTGTCTTTTCGGATAGTTTCTAAATTAGCAATGTTTTCTTTGGAAGAAATAAAACTCACATAAAGCGGTCTGTGTTCATTTGTTTCACCATATTTTTCCAGTTTTACATTGAAAACAGTGTTACTAACATATTTAAAGTAATCGACAACTTGGTGATGTCTGGTAAAACGAGTCCCAATTTCATAACCTAAAAATTCAGAAGGAGATTCAAGAGATTGCGAGAAGGTAGTTCCAAGCATAAAAAGAGTAAGAACAGAAAGTAATTTAATTTTCATGTAAATTTGTGTTTGATTATCAAATGTAAGCATAATATCTTTTTTTGATATTAAACAAACGGGAGATTGACGAACAATTAATGGTTAGATTCATTATTCACTTCGTCCAACCATCAAAATAGTGTATTTTTATCAAAAATTACGAGATTAAAGAGTTTGCAGAATAAAACTCTTAAATTCTACTAAAACGATTTTCAAACTACCAACATGAAAGTAGCACAACTTCCTTTCGAAAAAACCGGTTTTTTCTCTAAAACAATGCTTGATTATCTAGCGAAGAAAGAAAGTATTAAGCCTTTTTATCACAATTACCCCGATTTAGTAGGGTTTAGAAATCAGTTAGAGGAAAAAGAAAAATCGTTCAATCTTGAATCTAGAAACGTTTTATCGAAGTCATTAGAAAAACAATACCAAGGTTTTGATCTTTCAGAAGCAACCCAAAACAATATTAAGCTACTAAAACAGAAAAATACATTTACGGTAACTACTGGGCATCAATTAAACTTATTTACGGGGCCACTATATTTCCTCTATAAAATATTTTCTACCATAAATTTGGCAGAAGAAATCTCAAAAAAATTTCCAACTAAAAATATTGTGCCCGTTTATTGGATGGCAACAGAAGACCATGACTTTGAAGAAATTAATTACTTTAATTTTCAAGAAAAAAAAGTACAATGGAATTTAGAATCTGGAGGAGCTGTTGGACGACTTTCAACAGAAGGTTTGTCCGATGTATTTGAAGAATTCTCATCCCATTTAGGGAGTACAAAAAATGCAAAAGAACTAAAAAAATTATTTTCTGAAGGATATTTAAAACACAAAAACTTAGCGGATGCTACCCGTTTTATTGCCAATGAATTGTTTAAAGACTATGGATTGGTAATTCTTGATGGTGATGATCTCGCATTAAAAAAAATGCTATCGCCAATAGTAAAAGATGAATTAGAAAATGAAACCTCATTTCATACCGTTTCTGAGACGATTTTAGCGTTAGAGAAAAATTATAAAGTGCAGGTAAATCCAAGAGCGATTAATCTGTTTTATTTAAGTGAAAATTCGCGGGAACGCATCCTTTTTGAAAACGGGATCTATAAAATAAACAATACCAATATTACGTTTTCTAAAGAAGAAATTTTAAGAGAAGTAGATGAAAACCCATTGGCTTTTTCACCAAATGTGATTGTACGCCCCCTCTACCAAGAAGTCGTTTTACCAAACCTGTGCTATATTGGCGGTGGCGGAGAAATTGCCTATTGGCTGGAGTTGAAAAGCTATTTTGAAAAAGTAGCTGTACCCTTTCCAATATTATTATTGAGGAATTCCGTACAAATTGTCTCCGAAAAACAACAAAAAAAATTAACGTCCCTAAAAATTTCACATCAAGAGTTATTTTTAAAACAGCAGGATTTGCTATCAAAAAAAGTTCTTGAAAATACTGATATCGATCTTGATTTTAATCTTAAAATTGAATCCCTACAAAAACAATTTACCGAACTAAAAGAAGTAGCTAAGAAAACAGATATTTCATTTGTAGGAGCTGTGAATGCCCAAGAAAAAAAACAAATTAAAGGCTTGGAAAATCTTCAAAGAAGATTGTTACGAGCAGAAAAGAGAAGACAAAAAGAGTTAGTAGATCGCATTACCGATTTACAAAGACAACTTCTCCCCAACCAAAGTTTAGAAGAACGTCAGCGAAACTTTTCTGACTATTATTTAGCCTACGGCACCCCTTTTTTAGTGACTTTAAAAAAGGTGCTAAAGCCACTCGCACACCAATTTACAATCCTAGAACTATAATGAGCCAAAAAGACAAAGGACTTCACCCAAAAAATAAATTTAATACGGCATACGATTTTGATGATTTAATCATTAAAAACCCTGCCTTAAAAGAGTTTGTTGCAGAGAATAAATATGGAAGTATTACCATCGATTTTTCAAACCCGATTGCCGTAAAAGAACTCAATAAAGCATTACTTTTTACCTTTGACAAAATAGCTCTTTGGAATTTTCCGGACAAGAATTTATGTCCACCAATTCCAGGACGTTTAGACTACATTCATCATTTAGCAGATTTACTTTCCACCGAAGAAGAAAAAGAAGAAGCTATTAAAATATTAGACATTGGAACAGGTGCAACCTGTATTTACCCTTTGTTGGGAGTTGCAGTACACAATTGGAATTTCGTTGGTGTAGACATCGACTTAGATTCTTTAGATACTGCACAAGACATAATCGATGATAATGATTTGGATGCACATATAAAATTACGCCAACAATTGGATGAAAATCAGATTTTAAAAGGCATTTTAGAAGAAGATGATTTCTTTTCCGCAGTCATGTGTAATCCTCCCTTTTATAAATCGGCCGAAGAAGCACAAGGCGCTAACAAAAGAAAAAACAAAAACTTAGGGAATAGTGCCGTTCGAAATTTTTCTGGAAACAACAATGAATTGTGGTATGTAGGTGGCGAAAAAGCTTTTTTGCACAACTATTTATACGAAAGCTCTTTGTACAAAGACAAAAGCACATGGTTTACAAGTTTGGTGTCTAAAAAGGAGAATGTAGAAAGTATGGAGAAATCTTCAAAGAAATTAGGCGCAACTGCATTTAAAGTAATTCCAATGAGTCAAGGAAATAAAGTAACTCGAATTGTTTGTTGGAAGTATTAAAAAATGCTTTTTTTAGAAAAAATAAAAAACCGAAGCGATGCGCTTCGGTTTTTACTTTTTATATTATAATTTCAGTCTAAATAGAGACCTGAAATATTACAAATGTATTACTTCATCATAAGCATCAGCCACAGCTTCCATCACCGCTTCACTCATCGTTGGGTGAGGGTGAATTGTTTTTAGAACTTCATGCCCTGTTGTTTCTAATTTACGTCCTAAAACAGCTTCCGCTATCATATCCGTAACACCAGCACCAATCATGTGACATCCTAACCATTCACCGTATTTTGCATCAAAAATCACTTTTACAAACCCCTCAGTCGTTCCAGCTGCGGTAGCTTTTCCGGAAGCAGAGAAAGGAAATTTACCTACTTTTAAATCGTAACCAGCTTCTCTAGCTTTCGCTTCGGTCATTCCAACAGAAGCAATTTCAGGAGTTGCGTAAGTACAACCAGGAACGTTTCCGTAATCAATCGGTTCTGTGTGCAATCCTGCTAATTTCTCAACACAAGTAATTCCTTCCGCAGAAGCAACATGCGCCAATGCTTGTCCTGGAACCACATCACCAATAGCATAATATCCAGGAATGTTTGTCTGGTAAAAATCATTAACTAATATTTTGTCTCGGTCTACAATAATACCGACATCCTCCAAACCAATATTTTCGATGTTCGATTTAATTCCAACAGCCGAAAGTAAAACATCCGCTTGTAAGGTTTCTTCCCCTTTTTTTGTTTTAACCGTTGCAACCACTCCTTCACCAGAAGTATCAACAGCCTCAACAGATGAATTCGTCATTACTTTAATCCCCGCTTTTTTAATAGAACGTTCAAACTGCTTTGAAATATCTATATCTTCAACAGGCACTATATTGGGCATGTATTCTACAATCGTAACATCCGTTCCCATTGCGTTATAAAAATGCGCAAACTCAACACCAATCGCTCCAGAACCAACAACAATCATCGATTTTGGTTGGCTTGGTAAGGTCATCGCTTTTCGATAACCAATTACCTTTACACCATCTTGTGGCAAGTTTGGTAATTCTCGAGAACGAGCACCCGTAGCAATAATAATATTGTCTGCAGTATATTCCGTTACGGTACCATTTTCAGCAGTAACGTCTACTTTTTTACCCGTTTTTATTTTTCCAAAACCGTCAATAATATCGATTTTATTCTTCTTCATTAAAAAAGCAACTCCTTTGCTCATTCCGTCTGCAACACCACGACTTCTTTTAATAACTGCATTAAAATCTTTGTCTATTGCTTCCGCTTTTAAACCGTAGTCATCAACATGTTTTAAATAATCATACACTTGTGCAGATTTTAACAATGCTTTCGTTGGAATACATCCCCAGTTTAAGCAAATCCCGCCCAAAGATTCTTTCTCTACAATGGCAACTTTAAAGCCTAATTGAGAAGCTCTAATTCCGGTAACGTACCCTCCAGGTCCACTTCCGATGATAATGATGTCGTATTTCATAATTGTGTATTTATTTTATTTGGGCGTTTATACAGGCTTTTCGTTGTATCTTTTTATTAAAAAATAAAAAGGATGCCACTACAATCCTTAACGCGGGCTAATTTACTAACTTTTATTATTTACTAAAACTAAATTTTATTTAAATAATGGTTACAAGGTTAAAAAACACCTTGCTTTTACATTCTCTCAGGAACCTGAATTCCGAGTAATGAAAATGCTTGTTTTATCGTATCCGCTACTTTTTTAGACAACTGCACTCTAAATATTTTTTTGTCTTGAGCTTCCTCTCCTAAAATATGTACATTCTGATAAAAAGAATTGAATTCCTTCACCAAATCATAGGTATAATTAGCAATCACCGCAGGCGAATAATTTGCTGCTGCTTGCTGAATTGTTTCTGGAAACAACTCCAATTGTTTTAAAAGTTCCTTTTCCTTATCGTGCAATTCAATAGTAACAGGGTATGTATAGTCGAAATCTGCTTTTCTAATAATCGATTGAATTCTTGCATAGGTATACTGAATAAAAGGCCCCGTGTTTCCTTGAAAATCTACCGAAGATTTCGGGTCGAATAAAATTCGCTTTTTAGGATCCACTTTTAAAATAAAATATTTCAAAGCACCAAGACCAATCGTTTCATACAATTCTGCTTTCTCAGCATCAGAATATCCATCCAATTTCCCTAGTTCTTCAGAAATCTCTTTAGCAGTCGTTGTCATTTCAACCATTAAATCATCTGCATCTACAACCGTTCCTTCACGAGACTTCATTTTTCCGGAAGGCAAATCGACCATTCCGTAACTTAAATGAAACAAGCTTTCTGCCCAAGTGAATCCTAATTTTTTCAAAATCAAAAACAACACTTTAAAGTGGTAATCTTGCTCATTACCAACTGTGTATACCATACCACCAACATCAGGTAAGTCTTTTGCACGTTGTATTGCCGTTCCAATATCTTGTGTCATATAAACAGCAGTACCGTCAGAACGTAACACCAATTTTTCATCCAATCCATCAGCCGTTAAATCACACCAAACAGAACCGTCTTCTTTTTGATAGAAGACTTCAGATTTCAAACCTTCCTCAATAATATCTTTTCCTAACAAATAGGTATTGCTTTCATAATACAAAGTATCAAAATCAACACCTAAATTTTTATAAGTAACATCAAAACCACTGTACACCCAAGCATTCATTTTTTTCCAAAGAGCAACAACATGTGCATCTCCAGTTTCCCATTGCAACAACATTTGCTGCGCCTCAAGAATCAATGGTGCTTGTTTTTTAGCCTCTTCCTCCGTTTTACCTTCTGCAATTAGTTGCGCAATTTGTTTCTTATATTCTTGATCGAACTTCACATAATAATTACCAACCAGTTTATCTCCTTTTAAACCTGTTGATGCTGGTGTTTCACCATTTCCAAACTTTTCCCAAGCCAACATTGATTTACAGATATGAATCCCTCGATCATTGATGATTTGAGTTTTGTAGACTTTCTTTCCAGACGCTTTTATAATTTCGGCAATAGAATAGCCCAAAAGGTTATTTCTAACATGCCCTAAGTGTAAAGGTTTGTTGGTATTTGGCGAAGAGTACTCTACCAAAACAGCGTCTTCATTTTCATTAGCTGATTTAAACCCGAAAGTACTGTTCGAATACATCGCATTGAAGAAGTTTATATAAAACGCATCTTCAATCACTAAGTTTAAAAATCCTTTTACAACATTGTAATTGGTAATCTCAGAAACGTTTTCAACAAGGTATTTCCCTAAATCTTCTCCTATCTGAACAGGGTTTCCTTTTTTATATCGCAACATCGGAAAAACAACGACAGTAATATCTCCTTCAAATTCCTTACGAGTTGCTTGAAATTCCACCGAAGGGATTTCAGTATTATAAAGCGTTAAAAAACCTTCCTTTACTTTGGTTTCGATGGTATTTTGGATATTCATTGAATGCTAATAATTGAAATGCGAAATTAAACATTTTTATTTGTTTTTTTCAATGATTTTTGGTCAAGAATAATTGTATTTTTGTGGTACAATCAGACTTCCAAAACACGAGCTACTATTTCGCCCGTATTGCGGTGATTTCAAATATACTTTACATGCAAAAGCGCTTAGAAGAACTCCCAAAATTAGCTGAAGAAGCTAGAAAAGAAAACAAAAAATATTTTGTCAACTTAAGAAAGAGAACCCCTAAGATTTTAGATTATGTAATGCAAGAATTGCATGATAAAGAGTTTAAAAAAACAGACTGTCTAACCTGTGGTAATTGCTGTAAAACAACCTCACCTATTTTTACAGATTCCGATACAGCGCGTATTTCTAAACATTTAAAAATGAAAGTTGCAGACTTTCAAAACAAATACTTAGAACGAGATACTGACGATTTCATGGTCTTAAAAACAGCACCCTGCTCCTTTTTTGACGAATCTGACAATACCTGTTTCATCTACGATGTAAGACCAAAAGCTTGTTCAGAATACCCACATACCAACCGAAAAAAGTTTATTCAAATTACCGATTTAACAATTGAGAATACAACCGTTTGTCCTGCCGCTTACAATATCGTAGAAGCATTAAAAGTAAAAATCCCATACGAATACAATAAGAAAAAGACACGAAGATAATTTATTCTCGTTTTTATGTTCAATTTATTTGTAGCACGACAGCAGCAAAAGTCCACCCTTAATATATTTTTCTTAATTTAGTGGAAAATAAATTACCTTGGATACTTTACTCTTATATTTTGAAACCATACCATCCTCACATAGAAGTCTATTCTTAGTGGGCGGAATTACATTTTTCTGGCTTTTAGAAAGCGGAATTCCACTATTTAAGTTCAATTATAAGAAATGGAAACACGCAGGTCCCAACTTATTTTTTACAGGAACAACCATCCTTATCAATTTTACTTTGGCATTTTTGTTACTAAACACAGCAGATTGGGTTCAAGTGAATGATTTTGGAATTATTAATTGGTTGCCAGAAATGCCGGTTTGGTTGTATGCCAGTTTGGGCGTATTATTATTAGATTTCTTTGGTGCCTATTTAGCACATTTCACAGAACACAAAGTAAAACCATTATGGATGGTTCACTTAGTGCATCATTCAGATCATAAAGTAGACATTACAACTTCAAACAGACATCATCCACTAGAAAGTATCATCCGTTTTACCTTCACATTATTTGGCGTTTTTATCGTAGGAGCCCCAATAGCAATTGTATTTATTTATCAATCTTTATCTTTGATAACTAGTCAATTTATCCATGCAAATATTAAAATCTCTCGAAAAGTAGATAAATTACTGAGCTATGTTATTATTTCACCCGACATGCACAAAATACACCATCACCACAAGTTGCCTTATACAGATGCAAACTATGGAAACATCTTTTCTCTTTGGGATCGTGTTTTTGGAACCTATATTGAATTGGATCGAGATAAAATTGTGTATGGAGTTGATACATTTCCAGATGAAGCTAAAAACTCCTCTTTAATAGAATTATTAAAACAACCATTTCAAGGATATCGAAAGCCAACAGGAGTTGAAAAAGTTTAATTTTTAAGTTTGTAATAAGCATTCTTGATATTTAAAAAACCACTTTAGTTTTTCAACAAACAAACATCTAAAATAATCCAACGTACCGAAATGTCTGTGTGACTATTTGGTCAAAAAAACTTATTCATACATTAAATATTGTTCTCTTATCCGTTTGAAAGTAATTAGATCACGCTCCCACGTTTTTCTAATCCCTTCCTCAGAAATGCCTTGTTCTATTTGTTGTTGAAGTTTTTTTGTCCCTGCTAACTTCGTAAAGAAGTCATTAAAGAACTTTTTATCCGTATTCTGTTTGTAAGCTTTTATTAGATAAGACAAATCTAATTGAGACTTATTTTTTACCGTTCTTAAATCTTCACCAAAACAAATTTTGTTTTGATGCTTTGGATATTTTGCACCTTCATTAGATTGAGGTGTATAAGAAAACCCTCTTAGGTCTAAAAAAGGAGACCCATAAATTTGAAACTGTTTATCAGTTCCACGACCAGCAGAAACATTTGTTCCTTCAAAAAAACACAAACTTGGATAGAGATTGATACTTTTATCATTTGGTAAATTAGGAGAAGGCTTTATTGGTAAACTATAGTTCGTTCGATGCGTATAGTTTCCAATCGGAATTACCTTTAAATTACACTGAATTCCATTTTTCAACCATTTTTCACCATTGATCATTTGCCCATACTCCCCAATCGTCATGCCATACACAACAGGTACTTTGTGCATTCCAACAAAAGAGGCGTGAACCAATTCTAAAACGGGTCCATCAATATAATGTCCGTTTGGATTGGGCCTATCTAAAATAATGACTTGAATACCAAGTTCTGCACACGCTTCCATCACATAATGTAATGAAGAAATATAGGTGTAAAAACGCGCACCCACATCTTGAATATCAAAAACAACAACATCAATTCCAGACAATTGCGCTGCGGATGGCTTTTTATTTTTACCATATAAAGAGACAATAGACAGTCCAGTTTTAGTATCAAACCCATTTTTTACAATTTCACCAGCATCCGCTTTACCCCGAAAACCATGTTCGGGAGCAAATACTTTTTTAATAGAAACATCTAGTAATAAAAGACTATCTACTAAGTGCGAAAATGAAGACACCTCTCTCGTGCCGCTTCGCGTTTGGATTTTCTGTATCACAGAAGTTTGATTCCCAACAACAGCAACGTTTTTTCCCTTTAATAAATTCAAATACAACTGTGTGCGCTCAGCACCTGTTTTTATAATTTGATTTTCTTGATCTGTTTTCTTTGAAACTACTTTTGAGTTTTGCCCACATGAAATCAGCTGAAAATTGAAGACAAAAAGCAAGAATAAATATGTACTTTTGAAAGGTGTAAAAAGAAGCATCAATTTGAATTACGAGTTATTTATCGCCAAACGCATAATTGCTGGCAAAGAGTATAAAAATAGTATTTCATCTCCAATAATAAAAATTGCAATCACTGCAATTGCATTGGGGGTTATTATTATGCTTATTGCTATCACAACAAGTGCTGGATTGCAAACAAAAATTCGCGATAAAATGGCGGGGTTCAAAGGACATGTTCAGATTGTCAATTATGACAATAACAACTCCGAGGTTTCTGTGGTGCCTATTGATAAAAACCAAGATTTCTACCCCAAATTCAATTCCATTTCTGGTATTAAAAACGTACAAGTATTTGCCTCAAAAGGTGGAATTTTACGAACCGAAAACAATTTTGAAGGCATCATTTTCAAAGGAGTATCAACAGATTATAATTGGTCTTTTTTTAAAGAATATATGGTTGATGGGCGTATTCCAGATTTAACTTTACCTCGAACTAAGGAGGTTTTACTCTCAAAAACGGTAATGAATCGTTTGCAATTGCAATTAAATGACACCATTTTATCAACCTTCCCAAAAAACGACATCAATAAAATACCTTCCAATAGGAAATATACCATTGTAGGGATTTACAATACCGGTTTTGCACAGTTTGACAATAGCGTAATGATTGGTGATCTTCGTGAAGTACAACGATTGAATAATTGGACCAATAATCAAGTAGGCGGGTTTGAGGTTTTATTAGACAATTTTGACAACATCGAAGAAAAAGGAAATGAAATTTACAATCAAATTGGAGCACAACTGAATAGTAAAACTATTGTAGAAAGTTATCCAAGCATCTTTGATTGGATTCAATTATTTGACAACAATGTCTCGTTTATTATTATAATTATGATCCTAATCGCTAGCATCAATATGATTACCGCATTATTGGTTTTAATTCTGGAACGTGTGCAAATGATCGGTATACTTAAAGCCTTAGGAAGTAATAATTGGGCCATCAGAAAAGTGTTTCTTTACAATGCCTCCTATTTGGTATTAAAAGGGCTTTTTTGGGGAAATATAATTGGTTTAACGATTTTATTATTTCAGAAATACACAGGAATCATCACCCTAGACCCAGCAACCTATTATGTAAGTGAAGTACCGGTTTACATCAATTTTATAACAATCCTAATCCTAAATATTGGAACGTTGGTTTTATGCTTTATAATGCTATTAATCCCTTCGTTTATAATCACAAAAATTAACCCTGCAAAATCAATTAAATTTGGCTAACCGATGTTTGCGTTAAGGATAGGATATCATGTTTAAGCTCTTCTGCATTTTTTTTGCAGAAAGCGAGTAATGAAAGAGTTGCCTTTTAAGGTAAAGCCAAAAAAAAATATTTGTCACTGTAAAAAAATGAAATGAAATACGCTAAAAACATATTAGAAACGATTGGAAATACGCCATTAATAAAATTGAATAAACTTACCAAAGAACTCCCTTGTTTGGTGCTTTCTAAGTATGAAACATTTAATCCAGGGAACTCTGTAAAAGATAGAATGGCTTTGCAAATGATTACAGATGCAGAAGCAGATGGACGTTTACAGCCAGGTGGAACAATTATAGAAGGAACTTCTGGAAATACAGGAATGGGCTTGGCCTTGGCAGCAATAGTAAAAGGATACAAATGTATTTTTGTAATGGCAGACAAACAATCTAAAGAAAAGATAGATATTTTAAGAGCTGTAGGAGCAGAAGTGGTGGTATGTCCAACCGATGTAGAACCAGACGATGCTAGATCTTATTACTCTGTTTCAAAACGTTTAGGTGAAGAAACTCCAAACTCATGGTATGTAAATCAATATGACAACCCAAGCAACTGTAAGGCACACTTTTTAAGTACAGGTCCTGAAATCTGGGAACAAACAGCAGGAAAAATAACCCATTTTGTTGTAGGTGTTGGAACCGGAGGAACCATTTCAGGAGTAGGAAGTTACTTAAAAATGAAAAATCCAAATATAAAAATTTGGGGAGTAGATACCTATGGATCTGTCTTTAAAAAATACCACGAAACAGGGATCTTTGATGAAAACGAAATCTACCCATATGTAACCGAAGGAATAGGTGAAGACATATTACCCAAGAATGTAAATTTTGGAGTCATTGACGGATTTACCAAAGTGACCGACAAAGATGCAGCTGTATATACACAGCGACTCTCTAAAGAAGAAGGAATGTTTTTAGGGAATTCTGCTGGAGCTGCAATTAAAGGCCTTTTACAATTAAAAGAACATTTTACAAAGGATGATGTTGTTGTTGTATTATTTCATGATCACGGGAGTAGATATGTTGGAAAAATGTTTAACGACGAATGGATGCGTGAAAAAGGATATATCGACTAAAAACAGCAAACTATAGATCATACAATTTAAAGGTAAGATCTTCAATAAAATAAAAAAGCAGTAAGAACGGTTGTCGTTCCTACTGCTTTTTTTTATAAGTAATGTGATTTTGTAATTTATGAACTAAGTCTTCTTATGCTTTTACAGGAGTTCCATATAAATCGTAATCACCCGCTTCGTGCATTTTAATATCAATAAACTCTCCTATTTTGACGTAATGCTCTTTAGCATCTACTAATACATCGTTGTCAACATCTGGTGAATCAGACTCCGTTCTACCATAAAAATATTCTCCATCTTTTCGATCGAACAAACATCTAAAAGTTTTACCTACTTTCTGTTGATTCAACTCCCAAGAAATTTGAGACTGTACTTCCATAATTTCATTAACTCTTTGAAATTTTATTTCGGCAGGAACATCATCTTCTAAGACATAAGCACCCGTGTTTTCTTCATGAGAATACTCAAAAGCACCCAAACGATCAAAGCGCATTTCTTCTACCCAATCTTTTAGTTCTTGGAACATCGCTTCAGTCTCACCTGGATATCCTACAATCAAGGTCGTTCGAATCGCCATTTCTGGAACAAACTCCCTAAACTTATGAATTAGTGCAGTCGTCTTCTCATGGGTCGTTCCACGTTTCATCGACTTTAAAAGTTCAGTATTTATATGTTGTAATGGAATATCTAAATAATTACACACTTTAGGTTCGCGTTTCATGACCTCTAAAACATCCATTGGAAATCCTGTTGGAAATGCATAATGCATTCGAATCCATTCTATACCATCCACTTTAACCAATGCTTCAAGCAAATCAGCCAATGCGCGTTTTTTATAAATATCAAGACCATAATAGGTAAGATCTTGAGCAATCAACATCACTTCCTTAATTCCTTTTTCGGCTAATTTAGTTGCTTCAATAACGATATCTTCAATGGGTGTTGACCTATGCTTACCTCTCATTAGAGGAATTGCACAAAAAGAACACGGTCGATCACAACCTTCAGCAATTTTTAAATATGCATAATGCTTTGGAGTCGTTGTTAAACGTTCGCCAATTAATTCATGCTTATAATCTGCCTCTAAGACTTTTAATAAATTCGGTAAATCATGTGTACCAAAATACTGATCTACATTGGGGACTTCCTTTTCTAAATCAGGCTTATATCGCTCACTCAAACAACCAGAAACAAAAACTTTATCTATTTCACCCGCTTCTTTTCTTTTCGCATAATGCAGAATGGTGTCAATACTCTCTTCCTTTGCTTTACCAATAAATCCACAGGTATTAATGACAACGATATTACCTTCATCATTTTCATCTTCATGAACAACATCCTTACCATTAGCTTTCAATTGTCCCATTAGAACTTCTGAGTCGTATATGTTCTTAGAACACCCTAAGGTTACAACGTTTATTTTATTTTTTTTAATGGTTTTTGTACGCATGAGAATCTAATTATTAATTTGCAAATATAGGAAGAAACAAGCTCTTACAACTATTTTAAATTTATGTAAAAAAAAACCTCATATCGATAGATATGAGGTTTAAGACCTTGAATAAACTTCAAGAATAAAGAAAGGCGGCGACCTACTCT
>Ga0233438_10000531_pt1 | contig 48171 bp, 40 predicted proteins | sample SI_123_September_FD_182720 | JGI IMG/M metagenome (GOLD analysis project Ga0233438, IMG submission 182720) | Seawater microbial communities from Saanich Inlet, British Columbia, Canada - SI_123_September2016_10_MG | ecosystem: Environmental > Aquatic > Marine > Inlet | place: Canada: British...
TATACTTTTGCAATGGAATCGATGCGTTATGTAAATATAGGGTATCATTGGCCACCTCAAAGTTTATATATACATTTTCGTAAAATGTATTTTTTGGTATTTCAACACTAACATGATTTTTTTTTAAGTTTATTTTCTCATGAGCATTGATTCGTTGAAGTTCTGTGTTGTTTTGTTTTGGATTTATTAAATTTTTATAAACACCATTTATAGGAACTCGGAGTTCTGATTTATTGCCTTTGAAATCACTTACTATTACTTCATAAGTAGAAATTGAATCATTTTCTACCTTTAAGACTCCATTATTTGAGTATGATTTGAGAATCGATAAGGGGTTATTTCTTTCAATAAATAGCTTTTGAATTCTTTTTTTATTGTTAAAAAAAAAATCGTAATCTATGTAGCGATTAAGGTGCTTTGTTTCATCAAAAGAAAAGCGATTAAAATTAACGTCTAAACTTTTTTTCCCGTTATGTAAAGTTTGAATATTATTTACTCCATTTTTATTAGAAGCCAGGTCTAGTTTGTCTATACTTATAATTCCAAATCCAATTTCACCAAAAGCGTTAATACGTTCAGATTTATAAGTTCCATCTTTTTGTTTTTTAATTTTAATTTTGATTCTTTTGGTCTTCCCATTTATATGGCTATTTTTGGAAATTGGATATCCAAATAATTCGTATACATCAGGTGGAGTAGTGTCTTTAACATCAAATCCGAACATTAGTGGGTTCAGAGGTCGCTCTTGATTGTCTCTAATTTCAAAATGTAGATGTGGTCCTCCAGATCCTCCAGTATTTCCAGTAAATGCTATTAATTGCTTTTCAGAAACTTTTAAAGCTCCTGTTTGAGGAAATAGTTCAATTTCAAATGTTTGTCTCTCGTATTGCTTTTTTTTGACATATGCCTCTATGGTTGGAGAAAACTTTTTAAGGTGAGCATAGACGGTCGTATAGCCGTTTGGGTGTTTTATGTAAAGTGCCTTTCCATAGCCATATCTAGATATTTTTATCCGACTAACATATCCAGAAGCAGAAGCATAAGTTTTAAGCCCCTCTTTTCCTTGTGTTTTTATATCTAACCCTGAATGAAAATGATTATTTCTTAATTCGGCGAACGAACCAGATAAAATTAAATTTATATCAAGTGGCGAATTGAAATAATTTTGCGGATAATTTGATTGTCCATTACATATACATACAAATAGAAGTAGGCTTACAATAGTAGTTTTCATAAAAAATGATATAGTTGCTAATTTATACATTTGAATACAAATACAAAAATTATTGATGCGTATCCCGACTGATGGTTACAAATAAAAATAAATTTAAGCTAAAACAATTGTGTTATTAATTATGGAATGTTAAATTTGTGAAAAGGTATTGAAAAAGTAAATGAGTAAAATCGAGCTTATTGTTTATTCACTTGAAAAAAAAGTACAAAAAGTATTGTACCAACTAACCAAGATAAAAAAAGACAATACATCTTTAAAGCAAAAGCTAAATGAAGTCAAAGCTGAAAATCATAAGCTTTTACATTCACTTAAAGAAAAAAAAAGTGATTATGACACACTCAAATTTGCTAACTCAATCCTTGGCAGTGAACAAAATAAAAGAGAAACAAAACTTAAAATAAATTCTTTAGTCAAGGAGATAGACGATTGCATATCTAAGCTATCTGATTAGGCAATAAATACATGAGTGAACGTTTAAAAATAAAATTATCCATAGCCAATAGAGTATATCCATTGACTATAAATCCTGACCAAGAAGAAGGTCTCCGTTCAGCAGCTCAAAAAATTGATTTAACTATAAAGAAATTTGAGAAGAGTTACTCCGTTCAAGATAAGCAAGATGTTTTGGCAATGTGCGCACTTCAATTTGCAACTCAAAATGAACAAAATTCAATTGACAATACCAGTTTAAATGAAGATTTAGAATCTCGTCTCGTTTCAGTAGACAAATTAATAGATTTACATTTAAATAATAACGTTCTTTAAATAAATAAGGTTACTGCCTATATTGATCACTTTTTTGATAAACTCAACGGAAATTTTTTAAATTGGGTGCGTTTAAGTTGTAAAAGCATGCTGTCTTGTTACAGATCCTTGATCAACTTTTCAACTCTAAATCTTGTATTTATGGAGTTTATACAAAAACAGATTGATATAGGCTTTTTTTTAATTTAATAATTACATATGGAAACTAATACTATAATAATTGTTTGTGTTGCTGCCATGTTGGGACTTATCTCAGGTTTAGTAATATCAAAATTACGTGAAAAAAATAATGCATCCCAGGTTACTAAAAATGCTAAAAGAGATGCAAATTCTATTATTTCAAAGGCAAGGATAGACGCTGAAGCAATAAAAAAAGATAAAATATTTCAAGCAAAAGAACGGTTCTTAGAACTGAAATCAGAACATGAGCAGGTTATTCAGTCTAGAGAAAAGAAAATAAGTGAGGTTGAAAAAAGAACTCGAGATAAAGAATCTCAAATTTCATCTGAGCTTTCGAAGAATAAAAAATTATCTGGTGAACTTGAATTTAAAATGAATGATTACAACAATCGTTCAACTTTGTTAGATAAACGAAAAGAAGAGGTTGAGAAGGCTCACAAAAGTCAAATAAAACAACTAGAGGTAATTTCTAGCTTATCTGCAGATGATGCAAAGCATCAACTTGTTGAGTCCTTAAAGTCTGAGGCAAAAAATGATGCTATGGTATATATTCAGGACACTATGGAAGAAGCAAAATTAACTGCTGAACAAGACGCTAAAAAAATTATAATTAATACAATTCAACGAATTGGAACTGAGGAAGCAGTTGATAACTGTGTTTCAATTTTTAATATCGAATCTGATGACGTTAAAGGAAGAATTATTGGTCGTGAGGGCCGTAATATTAGAGCCATTGAAGCGGCTACAGGTGTTGAGATTATCGTCGATGATACGCCAGAGGCCATTATACTATCTTGTTTTGATTCTGTCCGAAGAGAGGTGGCTCGTTTGTCTTTACACAAATTGGTAACTGATGGTCGTATCCATCCAGCACGTATTGAGGAAATTGTTAAGAAAACTCAAAAGCAAATTGAGCAGGAAATTATTGAAGTAGGTAAGCGTACTGTGATTGATTTAGGGATTCACGGATTGCATCCCGAGTTAATCAAAACAGTAGGTAGAATGAAATACCGTTCGTCTTATGGTCAAAACTTACTACAGCACTCCAGAGAAGTTGCAAAACTTTGTGGAGTTATGGCTGCTGAATTAGGAATCAATCCCAAACTAGCAAAGCGTGCAGGTCTTCTTCATGATATTGGTAAAGTTCCTGATGCGGAAGCTGACATGGAAACACCACATGCAATTTTAGGTATGCAATGGGCTGAGAAATATGGAGAAAATGAAGAAGTATGTAATGCAATCGGAGCCCACCATGACGAAATTGAAATGAAGTCTCTTATGTCACCCGTAGTTCAAGTATGTGACGCTATTTCAGGTGCAAGACCCGGAGCGAGAAGACAGGTTTTAGACTCTTATATTCAAAGATTAAAAGACTTAGAAGACATTGCACTAGGCTTTGGAGGTGTTCAAAAGGCTTATGCGATTCAAGCAGGTCGTGAATTACGTGTGATTGTTGAAAGTGAAAAAGTAACAGATGATAAAGCAGGAAGTTTATCTTTTGAGATATCTCAGAAAATTCAAACGGACATGACCTACCCTGGACAGGTTAAAGTAACGGTTATTCGTGAAACTCGAGCGGTTAATATTGCTAAATAATTTTACTTTCTTGGATGAAACTCATCTATAATTTTCTTTAAATGACTTTTATCTAAATGCATATAAATTTCTGTTGTAGTAATACTCTCGTGGCCTAGCATCATTTGAATAGCCCTTAAATCTGCCCCATTTTCAATTAAGTGAGTTGCAAATGAGTGTCTAAATGTGTGAGGCGAAATGCTTTTTTCTATTTTAGATTTTTCCCCTAAATTTTTTACAATTGTGAAAATCATTGCTCTAGTGAGTTGTTTTCCGCGACGGTTTAGAAAAAGAGTATCTTTATATTTTTGATCAATTTTTTTAAAAATCCTAACCTGGTTCTTGTAAAGGTTTATGTGTTTTTGAGTCAATTTACCAATTGGCACAAAACGTTGCTTATTTCCCTTTCCAGTAACCTTTATAAATCCTTCACTAAAAAATAAATCAGAAATTTTCATTGATGTTAATTCACTTACTCTTAGACCACAACCGTACAAGGTTTCAATTATTGCACGGTTACGTTCCCCGTTAGAATCACTAAGGTCTATAGTTTCTAATATTAGATTAATTTCACTAACTGAAAGAGTATCTGGTAATTTACGACCTATTTTAGGAGCCTCTATTTGTTCCAGCGGATTAGTTTGTAGATAATTTTCGAAAATTAAATAATCAAAAAAACTACGTAAACCAGAAATTAATCTAGATTGACTTCTAGGATTAATGGATTTAGCTATGTTATAAATAAATTCTTGAATTTGTATACTAGTTATTTCAAGAGGACTAATGTTCATGTCATAGGTTTTCAAGTACGTTATAAGTTTCTGAACATCAAGATTATAGTTTTGTACGGTATTTTTAGACATACCGCGCTCAATTTTTAGATATAAAGAATAATCACTAAGTGCTTCCTGCCATTTCATTTAGTTAGTTTTACATAAATAGTCAAGTTACAAATATAATCAGCCTTCATTTTAATGCCTATTTATTTTTTTTAAAATAATTAATAAATTTATTTGAAAGATCTAAAAACCTATTATATTTGCACCGCATTGGAGAGTTGGCAGAGTGGTCGAATGCGGCAGTCTTGAAAACTGTTGAGGGTCACACCTCCAGGGGTTCGAATCCCTTACTCTCCGCAATAAGCCTTGTAAGTCACTGATTTACAAGGTTTCTTTTTTTTAGTTGCCTAGATCGTTGCGTTTTCTATCAAAAAATAAGTATTTTTTACTTTTAAAACACATTTACCAATGAAGCATTTGAATAAACACAATACAAAAACAACGACAAAGCCAAAAGTAACATTAAAACAAGCTTTTAAAACAATTATTTGGCCAAGGAGAAACTTAGTATTATTGGGCCTTGTTCTTATTATTATACGTAGTTTGTCTGGTTTTGTACTACCAATACAAAGTAAGATTCTGTTAGACGAAGTGGTTCCTAATAATGATTACAGCTTATTATCTTCTTTAATTCTGATTGTTATTATTTCTATTATTATTCAAGCGGTGTCTTCTTTTTTACTTACTAAAGTATTAAGTATTCAAGCACAATATTTAATTAGAGAATTAAGGGCACAAGTACAGAAAAAGGTTTTATCATTACCAATTAGTTTTTTTGACAATACCAAATCGGGTGTCTTGGTATCTAGGATAATGAGTGATGTTGAAGGAGTAAGAAATCTTATTGGAACTGGACTAGTTCAGTTAGTTGGTGGCTCATTTACTGCCATTTTAACCTTAATAATTTTATTGAAAATGAATATATGGATGACACTATTTACGTTCATTCCACTTTCTGTTTTTGCAATGATAGCTTTAAGAGCATTTAAATATATTCGTCCTATTTTTAGAGCAAGAGGGAAAATTAATGCTGATGTAAAAGGACGATTAACAGAAACTTTATCGGGAGTTCGTGTGATTAAAGCATTCAATGCTGAGACTCAAGAAACCGAAATTTTTTCCAAGGGAGTTGATGCTATTTTTCAAAATGTTAAAAAGAGTCTAACTGCAACAGCTATTATGACTAGTTCTTCAACTTTTTTGATAGGTCTGGCAACTACAGGAATTATGGGTATTGGGGGCCACTATATGATTAAAGGGGAAATAACCCCTGGCGATTTTCTTCAATTTACATTTTTATTAGCATTTATGGTTGCTCCAATAGTTCAAATGAGTAATATCGGGAGTCAACTAACTGAAGCTTTGGCAGGATTGGACCGTACAGAAGAATTAATGAGTATGGAAGCTGAACATGACGACCCAAATCGTATAATTGAACTAAAAGATTTTAAAGGTGAACTTGTATTCAATAATGTTTCATTTGCCTACGTAGAAAACCAAAATGTTCTTAATAACATAAACTTCAAAGCTACTTGTGGATCTGTAATTGCATTAGTCGGTAGCTCGGGATCTGGAAAATCAACTATAGCTGGTCTTTCTGCTACATTTTTAAATCCTCACTCTGGAACTATCACCATTGATGGTGAAGATATATCAAAAGTCAAACTACATAGCTTTAGAAAACACCTAGCAGTGGTTTTGCAAGATGAATTTTTATTTGAAGGCACCATACGAGAAAATATATTATTTCCAAGACCAGAGGCTACAGAAATTCAATTAGATGCAGCTGTAAAAGCAGCTTATGTGAATGAATTTACTGATCGTTTTGATGATGGCTTAGAAACATTAATTGGTGAAAGAGGTGTTAAGCTTTCCGGAGGTCAAAGACAGCGTATTGCCATTGCAAGAGCTATTTTAGCAAATCCCAAAATTATTATACTTGATGAAGCCACATCTAATCTAGATACTGAAAGTGAAGCTTTAATTCAAAAAAGTTTAGAAAAATTAACCAAAAACAGAACTACTATAGTTATCGCACACCGCCTAAGCACTATACGTAAGGCTGATCAAATTTTAGTGATTGAAAGTGGCCAGATAGTAGAGCGAGGAAACCACGACGATTTAATAACAAATAAGGGTAGATATTATGATTTATTTACCTATCAGGCCAAGATTTAATTTTGGGTTGATGTTTTTTTGTTTAAATAGTAAATTTTAAAAATTGAAAGCTCTCTATTATTTTCTATTTTTATAAAAAATTTAAATTAATGAATATTATTGATGCACTTAATTGGCGCTATGCAGCCAAAAAATTTGATACAACCAGAGTTATTCCTGATAACACTATAGAAATAATTAAAGAATGTTTTAATCTTACTGCTAGTTCTTATGGTCTTCAACCTGTAAAATTACTTATTGTTAGTAATAAATCTACACTTGAAGCATTAGTCCCCATTTCAAGTAATCAACAACAAGTTGGTCAAGCCTCGCATTTATGTGTGTTTTGTGTTGACACTAATATAGACGAAGCTTACATACGCAGATATTTTGAAAATATTAAATCAATACGAAATACTCCAGATCATGTTTTGAGCTCTTTTCGTGATAGTCTCATTTCTAGTTTTGGTTCAAAGTCTTCACTTGAAAAATTCAACTGGGGAGCTAAACAAGCTTATTTAGCTTTAGGGAATATGCTAACAGTTTGTGCTACTCAAGAGATTGATGCATGCCCGATGGAAGGTTTTGACCCTGTTGCTTACGATAAATACTTCAACCTTATGGATAAAGGTTTACGTTCTGTTCTTATCATGCCAATTGGATACCGTTCAAAAGACGATGTATTCGCTAGTATGAAAAAAGTTAGAAAAGATATCAATGACTCTATTATAGAAATTAAATAAAGATTATGCCTGGATTTGAGTTGTTTGGTAAAGCAGAGAAAAAGGAAGTTCAGGACGTATTAGATAGTGGAATTTTAATGCGATACGGGTTTGATAGCATGCGCCAAGGTCATTGGAAAGCTAAGGAACTTGAAAAAGAAATTGAATCTAAATTTAATGTCCAGTATGCTCAACTAGTTTCCAGTGGTACTTCAGCTGTAAGTCTTGCTCTAGCTTCAGCAGGAATAGGAGCTGGCGATGAAGTAATAATGCCTTGTTTTACTTTTGTTGCAAGTTTTGAAGCTATAATAATGTTAGGAGCAATCCCTGTGATTGTTGATATAGATGATACTTTAACCTTAGATATTTTGTCTGTTCAAAATGCAATAACTCCTAAGACTAAAGCTATCATGCCAGTTCACATGTGTGGTAGTATGGCTGATTTGGATCCTTTAATAAAAATTTGTAGTGCTCACAATTTGATATTAATAGAAGATGCTTGTCAAGCAATAGGAGGGTCTTACAATGGAAAAGCTCTGGGAACGCTGGGGGATCTTGGTTGTTTTTCATTTGATTTTGTAAAAACAGTAACATGTGGAGAAGGTGGTGTCGTGATCACTAACAACAATGATTTATATACTAATGCTGATCTTTTCAGTGATCATGGACATAATCACCTTGGAACGGATAGGGGAGCAGAAACACATCCATATTTAGGATATAACTTCCGTATTTCTGAGTTAAATGCAGCCGTTGGTCTAGCACAATTTCGTCGCTTAGATGATTTTATTTCAATTCAAAAGAAACATTATACAATTATAAGAAAAGAGTTAGAAAATTTAGATGGCTTAACATTTAGATCAGTACCTAAGGGAGGCGTAGAGAGTTATGCATTTCTTAATTTCTTCTTGAACGATCTTGACACCGCTAGGAAGGTAAATAGCGCTTTTAAATCAAATGGCATTGATGTATGTTTTCATTATTACGATAATAATTGGCATTATGTTCGAAAATGGGAACATTTAAAAAATCAAAAATCATTAGTTCCTTTTAGTAAAGAACTAAAAAAAGGACTTTCTTACCTTAAGAAAAAATCTTTTGATAAATCTGATCACTTCATTGGGCGCAATATATCGTGTTTAATTAAATTGTCTTGGACAGAATCCGAAGTAATGAAAAGAGCTAGAATTATGGCTTCAATTATTCGAAGTATAACTTCTTAGTACTGTATGTATTTAATAATTTCAAGCCCATATCCAATTATACCTACGCGTTTTGTTTGAACACTATTAGAAATAAGTCCTAGTTTATGTATATTTAAATCATGCAGTATTTGTGCTCCAATTCCAAAATCTTTTGCATCCATTTTAATATTTGGAGCTTTGACAACTTTGCCTTTTTTTTGGGTGGTTCTAACAATATCTAAACGTTTAAGTAGATTTGTAGGTTGAATACTTTGGTTAATAAAAAGTATTGCCCCTTTTCCATTTTCGTTAATTTGTTTAAACATTTTATCTAGCTTTTGATCAGCATTATTGGTAAGAGTTCCTAATATGTCATTATTGACTAATGTTGAGTTTATTCTAGTGGGGACCATTTCATTAGATTTCCATGTTCCTTTGGTGAGCGCTATGTGAACAGCATTATTAGTTGTTTGTTGGTAGGCTCTTAACCTAAAACTACCAAATCTTGTTTCAACATTATAGTCTTGTTTTTTTTGTATTAGAGAGTCATGTTCCATTCGATAGGCCACAAGGTCTTCAATAGAAATAATTTTAAGATCAAATCTTTTAGCCACTTTTCTTAGCTCTGGCAATCTTGCCATGGATCCATCATCGTTAAGAATTTCTACCAAGATTCCTGCTGGTTGTAAACCTGCTAATCTAGCTAAATCCACAGCAGCTTCAGTATGACCTGTACGCCTAAGCACACCGCCATTTTTTGCTTTTAGTGGAAAGATATGACCAGGTCTACCCAGGTCACTTGGTTTAGTCTTATTTTCGATTAGTGATTTGATTGTTTTGGATCGATCTGAGGTGGAAATACCAGTTGTACATCCTTGCCCTATTAAATCAACTGAGACAGTAAATTGTGTGTTGTGTAAAACAGTATTATTTTGAACCATCATGTTTAAGCCAAGCTCATCGCAACGAGTTTCTGTTAATGGAGCACAGATTAATCCACGTCCATGCAGGGCCATGAAGTTGATCATTTCTGGAGTAACTTTTTCAGCAGCGGCAATAAAATCACCCTCGTTTTCTCTATTTTCATCGTCAACAACAACTACAACTTTTCCAAGCCGAATATCATTAATAGCATCCTCAATACTATTTAATTTTGAAGAGTTTGGTAAATTCTGTTGGTTAGAAGGCATTTTTTTTTTTTGTAAAGATATTATAACTAATTCAATACTTAAGAAATTTTCGTTAATTGTTCATACCTTTTTGAAACAAAATTGCCTTATTAAAAGTAAAATAAAGAAGTCTAAAAAGAATACAAATTATATACTTTCTTAAACTTAGTTTATATATGTTTTTTGAGTTAATTAATATTGTAAAATATTTAAATTATTACCTCAGTTTGAGCGTTGTTGAAATTATTTAATCAATCTCACTATTTTATTCAATTGTTATTATGATCTTTCCGCTTATTTATTTGGAGCTTATTGTAAAATAATTTTTTGACAGATATCAAAATACTGTCAAAGTCTAATAATGCGCGATCCTTAGTTGCTCTATTTGTGAGATAAATACTAAATGGTAGTAAAATTAATGAAGATAGCCATGAAGCTAAAATAGGATTCATACTTCCATCTTCAGAGCTATTTTTTGCAAATATGCTGATAAAATGATAAGTAAGGAAAATTAATATAGCAATAACTAAGGGTAAGCCTATGCCTCCTTTACGTATTAGTGCACCTAAAGGAGCTCCAACAAAAAATAAAATAATACAAGATAAACCTATAGCAAACTTATCATGAAACGCAACGATGTGTTTATTAATGTTAACTTGTGAAATTAACATCGATTTAGATCTAATTTTTAGATCTTTTTTAGCAATATTCACAGAGTTTAATGAAAGATCTATCAGTTGAATTGCTTTACGTTCGTCAAATAATCGTAAAAGATTTAGATTTTTAATTGTTGTATCGTTTTTACGGATTTTATAATTTTTGTTCAAACTAGGTTTATTACTTCTTTGTAACATAGTCTTTGAAAAATTAGCTAACATTAGGTCTTTAGACTTATTTAGTGAGTCAAGTGCCGTACTTAAATCTACAACGTTTAACATCGTATGTTTAGTAACTTTATCTTTACTTTCAAAGTCTATATCGTTAAATTTTGATAGGTCAATATTAATTATATACTTGTCAAACTTACTTTTTACTGAAGGTTTATTTTTAGTTCTTTTTATGTAATCTTTTGGTTGAATATCATCGTAATAATTTCCATCTATAAGAACTAGTTGCAATACGTCAGAGAATTCATCGCTTACAAATTCTCCAGTATTTGATTTAATTACTGTAAAATTTCCTTTAGTCCTTCCTTTCTTTTGGTGTATAATTACGTCTTTAAGATATTGACCATTATTGCCACTCTTTTCAGCTACTTTGATATTTATATCATTTAACTGATTAAATTGGCCTTCAGCAATAGCCATAGCTGGTTTTACCTTTGCAATGTTTCTTCGGAGACTGAAAAAGTTAAACTCAGCAAGAGGGATTACACTATTTGCGAAGAAGAAACTTAGTACCGCTAATAAAACAATAAATATACTGAGACTCTTCATAGCTCTTTGAAGTGAAATACCTGTTGATTTCATTGCAGCAAATTCATAATTTTCGGAAAATCCACCAAAAACCATAATCGAAGCCAGTAATATTGTTAATGGTAAAACCAAAACAACAATTCTTGGAGATACGTATAATAAAAACTTTAATATAATTTCAATTTCTAATTCTTTTCCTGCTAATTCAGAAATATAAACCCATACAGATTGCAATAAAAAGATCATCATAAGTATTGTAAAAACACTTATAAATGTCTTAAGGAAAGTAGATAATATATAGCGGTCTAAAAGTTTCAATTTATCTTAATCTAATCGATTTATGTAATAGCTATTGTATTTATTCTTATCAAATTGAAAAAAAGTTTTTGAAACAGGCTGATTTGTTTTAAATGAATTGATAGTTAGTGTTGTTTTGGTACCATTATTTCCAATTTCAATCAAATTATGAATGTGATTTGTTTTAATATCTATTCCGAGTAATACATACTTAATCTCAGAATTAGATGTTATCGGATTTAGTCTAACATATTGTATTTTTTTTCCCTTAACATTTTGAATTATATCTAATTTATATGTATATCCATCTTCATAAAAATTTAGTAATTCACTGGGAGTAATAGTATTTTCATCTGACGTATTGTTTGACGAAATAGTAACTTCCTCATCTTCATTACTTATGGTAAATAGTGACTCCCCATCATATATTCTTCTTATACCTAAAATATTTAGAACATATTTATCTCCTTGAATTGCCACATCCCCTTTGGTTTCTTGTCGAATTTTTTCTTCCGTATTCTCGAGGACATATTTAAATTCTAGTATTAAGTTTTTATAACTTTTTACTTTGGCACTAACTTTATTAAGTAGTTCCTGTGCTTCAGAGTCGTTATTTTGAGCTTGACCTACAAATGAAAATAAGGTCCATAAAAGTAAAATATAATTTCTCATGTTATTCTGTGGTTTCTTGGTCTAATAATTGGTTAAGAGCTCCCAAGTCAGTTACTAAAACTTGTCTTGCTTTGCTGCCTTCAAACGAACCAACAATTCCTGCAGCTTCTAATTGATCTATCAAACGTCCTGCACGGTTATAACCTAATTTTAATTTTCTTTGTAACAATGAAGCTGAGCCCTGTTGAGCAATTACAATAACCTCAGCTGCTTCTCTAAATAATTGGTCTCTTTCGTTAATGTTATTGTCAATACTTGAGCTAGATTCTTCGCTTACATATTCAGGAAGTATGTAAGCACTAGGATATGCTTTTTGTGATCCAATGTAGTCTGTTAGTTTTTCAACTTCAGGAGTGTCAACAAATGCACATTGTATTCTAACCATATCATTTCCTTGAGTGTACAATAAGTCACCACGGCCAATTAGTTGATCAGCTCCGGAGCTATCTAAAATAGTCCTAGAATCTATCTTTGAGGTTACTCTAAAAGCTATACGTGCTGGAAAGTTAGCTTTTATAATTCCAGTTATTACATTAACAGAAGGTCTTTGGGTAGCAATTATCAAGTGAATTCCTATAGCTCTAGCTAGTTGTGCAAGACGAGCTATTGGAGTTTCTACTTCTTTACCAGCTGTCATAATCAAATCAGCAAATTCATCAACAACTAAAACAATGTAGGGTAAAAATTTGTGACCATCATTAGGGTTTAGTTTACGAGCTTTAAATTTTTCGTTATATTCTTTAATATTTCTACAAAATGCATTTTTGAGCATTTCATATCGATTGTCCATTTCAATACATAAAGAGTTTAGGGTGTTTATAACTTTCGTATTATCGGTTATTATTGCATCCTCACTGTCTGGAAGTTTAGCTAAATAGTGACGCTCAATCTTGTTAAAAAGAGTTAGTTCTACTTTTTTAGGATCTACCAATACAAATTTAACTTCAGCAGGGTGCTTTTTGTATAGTAAAGAAGTTAATACAGCATTTAGACCAACAGATTTACCTTGACCAGTAGCACCTGCCATTAATAAGTGAGGCATTTTTGCAAGATCAACTACAAAAGTTTCATTACTAATAGTTTTACCTAAAGCAATTGGTAATTCCATTTCTGATTTCTGAAATTTTTGTGAAGAAATTACTGAATTCATTGAGACTATTGTAGCATTTTTATTTGGAACTTCAATACCAATTGTTCCTCTTCCTGGAATTGGAGCTATTATACGAATTCCTAGAGCAGAAAGAGATAGTGCTATATCATCTTCAAGATTTTTTATTTTAGAAATTCGAACACCTGCTTCTGGGATTATTTCATACAAAGTTACAGTAGGGCCAATAGTAGCTTTTATACTTGCTATTCCTATTTTATAGTTATTAAGTGTTTCAACAATTCTATTTTTATTTTCTTCAAGTTCCTCTTGGTTAATTGTAATGCTCTCCGTGTCATATTTTTTGAGAAGGTCTAAAGAAGGAAATTGAAATTTTGATAGTTCTAAGGTAGGGTCAACTTCACCAAAATCTTCAACTAGTTTAGCAGCTAGATTATCTGTTTCTGAAACTTCTTCTTCAATAATTTCAATTTCCATAGCAACTGATTCTTCTATTGAATTTTCAATTTCATTTTTAGTTTTCTCATCATTATTGTTAGAATCTATACTTGAATGGTTCGAAATAGTTGGTTCTAGGTTTTCTAGAGGAATTTCAAAGGATGATTTAATAGAACTAGCTTCATCGCTAAAACTGTTGTCTACTAATGTGTTTTGTGAGGAATTATCATCTAAAAATTCAGATTTAATTTCATTTTTGGTACGAATAAATAAACTTCCAATTTGTTTTGGAGTTACCTTAAAACGAATAGCTAAGTAAGTAATGAAAACAAAAATAAGTAAGAAAGCTGTTCCAATTTTCCCAATATAGTCTTGGATAAAGATATTTAATTCGTATCCTATTGTGCCACCTAAATTTGGAGCACTACTAAATATAAATCCAAATAATATCGAGCCCCATATAATAATTATAGTACCCCAAAACCAATTTCGCCAAAGTCTTTTTTTATTTGAATTTGCTAAAATTGACACTCCAGATAATACTATAAGTCCTGAAAATATGAATGAAAAGACTCCAAAGCCATTATATATTAGCAATTCGCTTACCCAAGCTCCAATCTTACTTAACCAATTTTCTGTTTGTGTTGCACGATTTGTAAAGTCATTTAGCGTGCTTTGGTCATTTTCTCCAGTAAATAAGTATGACAGAAGAGCAATAAACAATAAAATACCAATTATTGTAAAAAAACTACCCGTAACTAATCTCTGGGAACTACTTAGCTTTAAGTTGATTTTAGAAATACGTTTTTTTTGGGTCTTATTTGTTGGTGATTTAGCCATTCCTGTTCCTATAATTTTAACAAAAATACAAATTACAAACTTTTATCCTATTAATGGTGGTTTATTTGTTTTTAACTTTAAACCATAGAAATGTTCAATAATTTCCTATTGAATGATATGATTTTAATTAACTAGAACTATGAATCAATTTAATAATAATTCAAGCATATTAAAATTATTATTTTTTATGTAAATTTGATTTTAACAGACAATTTAACATGGAAAAAGATTTAGGAAATTATCGCAAATCCTATGAAAAAGGTTCTCTTTTAGAGCATACAATGAGCAAAGATCCATTTGATTTATTTCAACTTTGGTTTGATGAAGTTGATACTCACTTTCAAGAAACAGAAACAAACGCTATGACGTTATCTACTGTTGGTAATGATGGATTTCCAAAAAGTCGTGTTGTACTTTTAAAAAAATTTAATTCCGCTGGTTTTGTATTTTTTACGAATTATAAAAGTGAAAAGGCGAAGGCGTTATTAAATTCCCCTAAATGTTGTCTTTCGTTTCACTGGGAATCAGCAGAGCGGCAAGTTATCATTAAGGGAGTTGCAGATAAAATAGATCCTATAGAAAGCGATGCCTATTTTCTTTCTCGTCCTAGAGGCAGTCAGCTTGGCGCTTGGGCTTCCAAGCAAAGTACTATTATCAAAAATAGAGCTGTTTTAGATTCAGAACTAGAGTCTTTAAAAATTGAATATAAGAACAAGCCGTTAAAACGTCCAGAGTTTTGGGGAGGATACATTGTCAAACCTGTTGAAATGGAGTTTTGGCAAGGACGCGCAAATCGTCTTCACGATAGAATTAGATTTAAATTATCAGTTGACAATAACTGGGATATAGATCGTTTGTATCCATAGTATTTATTACGTATTTTTATTTTTTTATTAATGTTAATTTTAAACACAATGAAAAATAATATTTTATTTACAGTATTGTTGACAATCTTTTTGTCAATTTCAAATTTAACAGAGGGTCAAAATTATTTTTACTCTGAATTAGAAAATCTTTCTGTTAGAAGAGAACCAGATTTAAAATCTAAAAGGATTGCTAAACTCAAAGAAGGTGAGAGGGTAACTGATTTGGGTAGAACCTCACGTAATGAGATTAGTGTCAAACTACGCGGTAGACGAACTAACGGGCCATTTTACCTTATCCGAACTCGTAAAGGAATAGAAGGTTGGGCTTACAGCCGAGGACTAAGCAATCGACCAGTATATGTAGAGGATTATATATGTATTGTTTATTTTTCAAAATATAGAAGATTGAGTAATGATGATACATTATCTGAATGGTTACGAAGTTTTAGCGATTGTTTTGATAGAGACGATAATTATAGTTTTATAATGAAAACTAGAGGTTTTAAAGAAATTAATATTAAAAATAGATATGGAGATATTATCGGAGTTGAAAACATCTCTCGTTTGGTTGACAAATATAAAGAAGGACTTGTGATTTTAGAAAAAGGTAAAAAAGCAGTTTACAAAGATCCGGATGAATATGGTGGCGAAAATCTTGAACATTGGTACTATAACAAAATTCAATTAAAATATGGAAATTGTGAAGATTATTAAGTTGTTAAAAACAATCACTAGAAATACCATTCACATAATCACTAATCATACTTAAATCTTTTGCCAATTCTGATCCCATGAATCCGTTTATGTCACTGTAGTTGATTCTTTTGTTATATTCTTTTAAGAAAATATTTGCTTTAGGAGTATAACTCCAATGCCAAGCTTCGTTTTGATATCCAGAATCTCTATCCTTGTTGTTGAAATCTGTATATACTTGACAAAAACCGAATCTATCAGCATTATTTACTAACCAATCGTATTCTCTTTTACCTCGTCCAGATTCAAAGTAGCTAGGCTCTAAGCTATTAATATCAATATCTGTGCCCCAGTGGTGCCTAGATGTTGAAGGCATGGAGCTATATCTTAATATTTTGCGAGCATTTTCCAATGGATTTAGTCCTTTAGACCGATTATTTTTGAATTTTCTTTCCCAAATAGATTTTTGTGAATAATAATTACGTGCACCAGAAACAATGATTAAATTAATACCATCTTTTTTAGCCGCAGATTTCATTTTTTTAAATGAGATCGCAGTTTGTTTTTCTAAAAACATTTTAGATTTTGTATGATATTGGTTTTCTAATTGTACAAATACACTACTACTAGCTAAGTTCGTTTTTCCTAAAAGAAATGATTTTGTTATTTTATTATTATCACTTATGTTGGTTTTAACTTTTTTTGTATCGGAGTTTAAATTCGCATTGGTAGGATTATTTAATATAGTTTTTGAACCATCCATTTCTAAAACTTTTTCAATGATTAAATCTGGATGTAGAGTGACTTTTATTATGTTTTCTTTAGAAAATGAATGAGTGTAAGACACTAAAGTACTATCTTGAGGGTTAAGCACTAGTTGGTATTTTTGTCCAACATTAAATAAATTAAAATCTACTCCCGGAATAGGTGTTTCAATAATTTTTGAAATTACTGAGTATGGAACTCCTTTAATTGGAAGCAAAATATTGCCTAATGTTTGACCTGATTCTACCTCGGAATTAATAATTATTAATTTATTTGATTTAGTTACTGACAAAACAGTATCGTTCTTAATTTCAGAATTTATTTTGGTTTGTGGAATTTCAGTCTTTAAATCATTTTGGGTAATTTCAACTTGTTGAATATTGTCTGAATAGTCTGTTTTTATTTCTTCAGTTTTTCCAAATCTCTCAGCATATGTTTCAGATGACTTTATTGGTTTTCTAGCAGTATCTTCAGATTTATTTGGAGTCCATTTACAACTAGTTAGTAGTGCTGTAGCAATGAAAACTAAGGCAATGATATGTAAAATATTTCCTTTGAAATTTATTGTTTTATCCATGTATAGTATGTGAATTAGTTAACTTTTTAATTATTTCTTTTTCGAATTCTAATAGGCTATTCCATTTTTGATTTACATCATTTATTTCTCCATATTTTCTTGCCAAACTTAAAAATAAAGTATAATGATTAGCTTCGCTAATCATAAGTTTTTTATAAAAATTAGCTAATTTTTTATCTTCTAATTTTTCTGATAATAATCGAAATCGTTCACAACTTCTAGCCTCAATTAAAGCTGCCAATAACAGCCTGTGCACTAATTGTGTATTTCTGCTTCCTCCTTTTGGAAAAAAACGCAATAATTTTGATACATATTCATCTTTACGGTCTCGGCCTAGGGAATATCCACGTTCTATTATTAAATCATGTACCATTTTAAAATGACTCATTTCTTCTTCTACTAGAGATATCATTTCTTGTACAAGCTCTGTGTATTCTGGAAAACTTACAATAAGAGAAATAGCAGTACTCGCTGCTTTCTGTTCACAAAAGGCATGGTCTGATAAAATTTCATTTAAATTTTTTTCAGCGATATTTACCCATCTCGGGTCTGAAGGTAATTTTAATCCTAACATAAATCTAAATCAAATTTTTTCCGCAGAAGTTCGACATGTTTGTTTTTACTCACCAATTTTTCGTATTTGTCCTCAGGAGTGAATGCGTACTTTTTTTCTAACGATTCGTTTACTTTTATATCTAACGTGATTGAATAATTATTTACTGATTTTTTTAAGTATTGCAGTAGTTCAAATTGTTGACGTTCAACTTCAATTTTATTGGTGTTGTTAGGGAATTCCAAACAAATAGTATGTGTATCGATTAGTTTTGGTGTATCGATCTGAAGTATAGCAGCGAGATTATACTTCCCGTCTACCTCAATTTTAGTAACAAAAATAGACCAGTATTTAAGTAGGTCCTCTTGTGTGAAAGGGTCGTTTGGTAAGTCTTCTTTTTTTATAGCGACTTCCATTAGTTTTACCTGATGTTCCTTTTTCTTTCGAATACTGCTTAAGGAAAGTCCTGAAGCAGGTCTTCTAGCTGTTTTAATAATCGGAATACGAGAAGTTACATTTAGATCTGCAGCCTCAACAGAAGATGTTTTTTCAATTTTTTCAACAATAGTTGTGGTTTTCTTGATAATTACTTCTTCAGCAACGACTGGTTTTACTTCAGCAATGTTTTTAGATTTGAAATAGGAGGCAGGTATTATGAACCCATTAGGCTTTTTTTTTTCTCCATCAAATTTGATAGAAGCAAGCTGCATTAAGCAAAGTTCGACCAACAGTCGTTGGTTTTTACTGGTTTTATATTTTAAATCACAGGAGTTAGCAAGATCAATGGCATTGAGTAAGAATTCATGAGATGTTAATTCCGATTGTTTTTTATAAATTTCTTTAGTATTGTCACCAACTTCAAGAAGTTCTATAGTCTGAGGAGTTTTGCTAACTAACAAGTCTCTAAAGTGAGAGGCCAATCCTGTGATAAAATGATGTCCATCAAAGCCTTTGGATAAGATGTGATTAAAGTGTACTAACAAGTCAGGGATTTTACTTTCTAAAATTAAATCGGTTGCTTCAAAAAAGGTATCATGATCTAAAACGTTTAAATTCTCGGTAACAGCTTGACGTGTGAGATTTTCCCCAGAAAAGCTAACAACTCTATCAAAAATTGATAGCGCATCTCTCATGGCACCATCTGCTTTTTGAGCTATAATGTGTAACGCGTCATCATCAGCAGTAATACCTTGCTCTTCTGCAATAATTTTGAGGTAATTTTTCGCATCATTAACTGTAATTCTTTTGAAGTCAAAAATTTGACAACGGGAAAGAATAGTGGGAATTATTTTATGTTTTTCAGTAGTAGCGAGAATGAAAATACAATGCTTAGGGGGCTCTTCTAATGTTTTTAGAAATGCGTTAAATGCGGATGCTGATAGCATGTGAACTTCATCAATAATATAAACTTTGTAGTTTCCAACTTGAGGAGGTATCCTAACTTGGTCTGTAAGACTACGAATATCGTCAACAGAATTATTAGAAGCAGCATCTAATTCAAATATATTAAAAGCAAAGTCATTATTTTCGTTTTCCGAACTTTTACTATTAATCATTTTAGCTAAAATACGGGCACAAGTTGTTTTGCCAACTCCTCTAGGTCCTGTAAATAATAAAGCCTGCGCTAAATGGTTGTTATCAATCGCATTTTTTAAAGTGTTGGTGATAGCGGCTTGACCCACGACATCTTTAAATGTTTGGGGTCTGTATTTTAAGGCCGATACTACAAATGGTTCCATAAATTGCTTATCCTAACAAATTTAAAAATTCATTAATTAACGACTAAATTAAAGCCTCTTAAATTAAAAGGAGTTATTAACAATTTGTGTACTTTTGTGATAAAGCAGATCGCCTTATCGCTGTTCGTTTTTAACGAAGAGAGGAAAGTCCGGACACCGTAGTGTACTATAGTGGTTAATAACCACCAGTCGTGAGGCTAGGAAAAGTGCAACAGAAAGAATGTACAGGTAATGCTGTAGTGAAACCAGGTAAACTCTATAGGGTGCAATGTCATGTATATCAGTGCTTGAGCGCGTCACGTGCGATGCTGAAGGGTAGGCAGCTAAAGTTTACTGGTAACAGTAATCGAAGATAAATGGTAAGGGCCACACTTGTGTGGTACAGAATCCGGCTTATAGATCTGCTTTTTTTTAGTTTTCAAAAAAGCTAAAGCGATTTCCCCCGTAACCCTTAACTTCTGAAAAGTGAGGAGATTCGGATAGGTCCGTTTGCTTCGAGTGTTCAATAATTAGCACCCCTTCAATTTCTAGAAGTTGATTTACAAAGACCAACTCAATGATTTTTAAAAATTTTTCATGATCTAGCTCATATGGCGGATCTGCAAAAATTATTGTTTTAGTTTGTTTTGTTTTTTCTAAAAATCCAAATACGTCAGCTTTAGTCACTTGAATAGGCATCTCAAATTCCTTAGCTGTTTTTTCAATAAATTTTATGCAATGAAAATTCTGATCTACACACAGGATAGATTCGGTGCCTCTTGAAGCAAATTCATAACTGATATTTCCTGTTCCAGCAAATAAGTCTAAAAAAGAAATATCATGAAAATGGTAGCGATGGTTAAGAATATTAAATAATGCCTCTTTTGCCATATCAGTAGTTGGACGTACTGGTAGTTTTTTTGGAGCAATTATTCTTCGTGCCTTAAATTTTCCTGAAATTATACGCATTACAAACTGTTAAGTAAAGTAAAATGATTAGAGCTTGAATCCTTACTATGTAACATAGATTTACTTTGCAGTATACTAACATTTCTTATGTATTTATATGCAATTTGATACAAATCATCTCCTTCGTTAATTGAGCCAATTAGTACTAAGGGAAACTCTTCAGGGTTTAGTTTTAGTTGTTCAGCGGTGAAGAGTAAGTAATAAATAAAATCTTCTTTGGTTATAAAATCAAATCGGTTATAAAACTTTAAAAGATTATTTTCAACTACTACTATTTGAAATTGTTTATGCTCAACATTGAGAAACATTTTTGGTTTTTTTGTGTTTTTTTCCAGTGTTAAAACACGATTTATTAAAATAGACGCACTGTGTCTGTACTCAAAACTACCGAACCGATCAAAAATAAAATTATTGATATTCACTAGAGGTACATACACAACCACGATGTCAACTTCATCAATTTTATCATAGGTAATGAAGTCAGTTTTAAGAATTTTTGAATTAAACTTCAAGTACTCAATTAAATTAGTTTCATCAAACAATGGTTTAGGGACTATAGTAGCTAGTTCATTGTTGTAAACAACCGTAACTTTTAAAAACTTCTGATCGAGGATTGGAATCGATTTAAAGAAATTAATGAGTTTATCTAAAAGTTCTTTCGGAGTTTGTTTGTTATCAAAGTTAAAACACTCCAAATATTCAACATTTGAAGTTATAGAATTTAAAACAAAAAAAGAAAGTCCACTCAAACTTACTTGAATGGACAATTCATTTATGGATTCTGATATGTTATTGTTCTGAATAATTTTTTGGCCAATTTCCGTTAGTATTTACTTCTTCCATTGATCCAACCTTCAAAGTTGGTCCGTTTACTCCTTCAACAGAAACTACATCAGATTCTATATCTACTAAGTTTTCGTCTTGGTCAAACAAAATTACTTTTTTTGAAACAGAGGCTTCAAAAACAGGAATGTTAACACCATTTTGGTCTAAAAGTCCTGATTTTAATACAAATAACTCACCTTCTTTACCAGACGGAACATTCATCATAGTTTTGTAGCGAGGATCTGCTCCAAATAAGGAGTCTAAAACAGAAACAAATCCTAGTGTATCAACTATGACTATATCATTAGTGGTATCAACTCCATACAACTTAGTTAACTTTTTGTCAATTATTGTGGAATCTCTGCGTTGGGTTATTGTGAACTTTTCATTTTCAATGAACTTAACTAAACTATCCCAGTTTCCTTGGAATTGCCCAGTGACAGACCTATGTGCTAATTCTGCATCTCTAATATCCTTAAGGTTCTCAATTACAACTTTATAACGTTTTTCTTTTAGTTGGTTAAACTTAATTTCACCATAAACAGACATGAAAGTTATATAACCAAGGTAAATGATCAATGCCCAAAGTCCAAGAAGAACAAATGATTTGTATTTTTTTGGAAATGCTTTATCAATTAGATATACAATCAAGATAGTTAATAGAATGACTAATATTACTCCTAAAATTACCATATTTTTTAAATTAATTTTGAAACATCACAAATCTACAATTTTTTTTTATTCAATAAAGTGAATGTTAGCAAAAATCATTTCTATATTTGAATAAATAATTTTGTGTAATGTAGCTTTATGGATTCTAATGATTTTTATAAATTTTTGAAAACTAGTTTTCCTTTTACCCCTACATTAAAACAAAACATAGGACTACAGAAGCTTTCTAATTTTATATTTAGCACACTTACAAGTGATGTTTTTGTGTTAAAGGGTTACGCTGGGACAGGTAAAACTACAATAATTAGTGTTTTAGTGAAAAATCTATGGCGTGCTAAAAAATCAGCAGTTTTACTTGCTCCAACAGGTAGAGCTGCAAAAGTAATTAGTAATTATTCTAAAAATGAAGCATTTACAATCCATAAAAAAATTTATACTCCACGTGCAGATAAAAATGGAAAAATGTCATTTATTCTTGCCCCAAATAAACACAAAAAAACTTTGTTTATTGTAGACGAAGCTTCAATGATTTCTGACATTTCTAACCAGGCTAAGTTATTTGGAAGTGGCTCTTTGTTGGATGATTTGATGCAGTACGTTTATTCTGGACACCAATGCAAGTTATTACTTATAGGAGATACAGCACAGTTACCTCCTGTAAAGCTGGATTTAAGTCCAGCTCTAAATGAATCTAATTTAGAGCTTAACTACAACAAAGAAGTTATTCGTTTGGAATTAGATGAAGTAGTAAGGCAGGGCGATGACTCTGGTATTCTACATAATGCAACACTTTTGAGAGAAGCTATTTTAAATTCTTATTATGATTCTTTTCTTTTTAGTTTAAATGGTTTTATTGATATAGTTAGACTAAATGATGGTTATGAAATTTTAGAGTCAATAAACGATGCCTATGCTACATTAGGCAACGAGGACACTGCCTTAATAGTTCGATCTAATAAACGTGCTAATTTATACAATGAACAGATCCGTTCGAGAATTTTATTTAACGAAAATGAGCTAACATCGGGTGATTTTTTAATGATTGTTAAAAACAATTATTTTTGGTTAAAACCTACCACTGAAGCTGGATTTATTGCTAATGGAGATATTATTGAAGTTTTAGAGATATTTAGTATTAAAGAATTATATGGATTTCGATTTGCTGAAGTTAAAATTAGGATGGTAGATTACCCAAAAATGCGTCCTTTTGAAACAGTCCTCATGTTAGACACTATTACATTAGAAACATCATCATTACCTTACGACCAATCCAACAAGCTATACCAAGAAATTCTCAAAGATTTTGAGGACGAATCATCTTCATATAAAAAATTTATTGGAGTTAAAAAGAGTAAATATCTAAATTCTCTTCAGGTTAAGTTTTCTTATGCGATTACTTGTCATAAATCACAAGGAGGACAATGGGATACTGTATTTGTTGAACAACCATATCTTCCAAATGGAATTGATCGTGATTATTTACGATGGTTGTATACCGCAATTACACGGGCAAAAAACAAGCTTTTTCTAATAGGATTTAAAGATGATTTTTTTGTAGATCAATAATATAGCTTTTACATATATTAAACTTATTAAATTTGTGTAATTTTGAATAACATCAATTAAAATTTCTTATGAAAATAATTGCTATGATACCTGCTAGATACAGTGCATCAAGATTTCCAGGTAAATTAATGCAAGACCTTGAAGGTGAGAGTGTAATATTAAGGACATACAAAGCTACAGTAAATACAATGTTATTTAGTGAGGTATATGTTGTAACTGATAGTGAAATCATTAGTCACGAAATTAAAAAAAATGGTGGTCTAGTGATAATGAGTACTAATCACCATGAATCTGGTAGCGATCGTATTGCGGAGGCAGTTAAATCCGTTAATTGTGATTTGGTCGTCAATGTTCAAGGAGATGAACCATTTACTGACTGTGAAAGTCTTGATAAAGTTATAAGTGTCTTTGAAACTGATACTAAAAAAGAAATTGATTTAGCATCACTGATGGTACATATTACTGATGTTAATGAAATTGAAAATCCAAATACGGTAAAAGTTATTGTTGATCAACGAAATTTTGCACTTTATTTTTCCAGAAGTCCAATTCCCTATCAAAGAGACTCGACTGTTAATACCAAATATTTTAAACATAAGGGAGTTTATGCATTTAGAAAAGAAGCTTTGTTGGAATTTGCTAAACTACCAATGGAAATGTTAGAGCTTTCTGAAAAAATTGAATGCTTACGATATTTAGAATTTGGAAAAAAAATAAAAATGGTTGAGTCAAATATTCAAGGTGTAGAAATAGATACACCTGAAGATTTACAACGTGCAAAAACCATTTTAAGATCTAATAATTAAATTATGAAAATTGAAAAAAATTGATTTAAAAAATTGGAGCAGAAGGCAACATTACTACCATTTTATTGCACTAAAAGACCCCTATTTTGCTCTTACTGTTCCTTTGGATGTTACTGTAGCCTACAAGAAATCCAAAGATCACAATATAAGTTTTTTTGCTGTTTATCTTCATGCATGTATGATGGCTATTAACCAAACTGAAAATTTTAAATATAGGATTATTAACGATGAGATTTTTGAGCTAGATGTAATACATGCTTCTGCTACTATTTTGAGACAGGATCACACATTCGGGTTCAGTTATATTAATTTTTCTGAAAATTTTGAAGAATTTAATTTAAATATAATAAGAGAGAAGCAGCGGGTACATGAATCTTCTGAACTCTATCCTCCTAAGTACGGATTAGATTGTATTCATTGTTCAGCACTACCGTGGTTTAGCTTTTCTTCACAAAAAGAACCTTTTTCAGGACTACAAGATTCTATTCCCAAAATAGCTTTTAGTAAGTCATATCAACACGGAGATAGATTATTGATGAATGTTTCAATTAGTGTTAATCATGCACTTGTAGACGGCTATCATGTTAGTCTTTTTTCACAAAAATTTCAGGATTTCTTAAATGTTAAATAATTTTAAATCATATTGATAATTTATAGCTTATGAGTTTTAAAAATTTCCCTATGGTATCTAAGGTTGTTTTTGGCCGCGGTAGTTTCAATCAACTTGGTGAAATTCTTGCTCCACTGCGTAAGAACGAAAATGCACCATTCATATTTCTAGTAGACGATGTTTTTGAGAACGATTCAAGTTTTGTTTCTAAAATCCCATTACTTTATGCTGACAGAATTATTTTTATATCGGCAAAACATGAGCCTAAGACTTGTCAGGTAGACACTTTAGTAGAAAATATTATATTAAGCTCCAGCATCTTACCTTCAGGAATTATCGGAATAGGTGGAGGTACAATTATGGACTTAGCTAAGGCAGTTTCATTGATGCTTACAAATGAAGGATATTGTGAGGATTATCAGGGATGGGATTTAATTAAAAACAAGGGAATATACCACGTTGGGATTCCAACAATTTCTGGTACAGGCTCTGAGGTTTCAAGAACTTCTGTACTAACAGGTCCAACAAAAAAATTAGGAATTAACAGTGATTTCACTCCATTTGATCAAGTCATTTTAGATCCGGAACTTACAAAAGACGTTCCTAAAGATCAATGGTTTTATACAGGCATGGATTGTTTTATTCATTGTGTTGAATCTCTTAAGGGTAATTTTATAAACTCGTTCAGTGAAACATATGGAAATACGGCATTAAATTTATGTAAAGATGTTTTTTTAAATTCACTACCACAAAATGAAAGTCAAGATAAACTAATGATGGCCTCATGGCATGGCGGTATGAGTATTTCTTATTCACAAGTTGGAGTTGCCCATGCGTTAAGTTACGGAATGTCTTATTTGCTAGGAGTTAAACATGGAATAGGTAATTGTATTGTATTTGACCAGCTTGAAGCATTTTATCCTGAAGGTGTACGTATATTTAGACAAATGAAAGCTAAGCATAATATTTTATTACCCAAAGGAATTTGCTCAAACCTAACACAGAAACAATTTGACTCTATGATCGATATAGCTCTAAGTCTTGAGCCATTATGGGAAAATGCTCTAGGAAAAGATTGGAAAATAAAAATTACTAGACCTTTATTAAAAGATCTTTATTCAAAAATGTAATTATGCAGAAAATTTCGAAATTTATATATCATCGTTTGCTAGGCTGGAGCTTTGGAGGTTTCGATCAATTTAGTTCTGTCAAAAAAGCTGTAATTATTGCTGCCCCACATACAAGTTGGCATGACTTTTATATTGGTGTGTTATTGCGTTCTATTATTCAAATGGAAGCAAATTTTGTCGGCAAAGAGTCTCTTTTTAATCCAATAACAGGTTGGTTTTTTAAAGCTCTTGGAGGTGCACCAATCAAACGCAACGGAAATGAAAATCAAGTTGATGCTATAGCTAGATTATTTAATAATAGACTCATCTTTCGCATGGTCTTAGCTCCAGAGGGTACTCGAAAAAAAGTAGATACTTGGAAAACAGGGTTTTATTACATAGCAAAAAAGGCTAATGTTCCGATTGTTATGATCACTTTTGACTTTAAGAATAAGAAAAATTGTATATCTAAACCATTTTTTTCAACAGACGATATCGATTCAGACTTTAAATTTATGCGTGCTTTTTTTGAAGGGGTAATAGGAAAAGTACCTAAGTACTCTTAATTACTCTTGCATTGTATGATATACGTTTTGAACATCATCATCTTCTTCTAGTTTTTCTAATAATTTATCTACGTCTTTTATTTGTTCATCATTTAACGGTTTTGTCACTTGAGGTATGCGCTCAAATCCAGAAGAAAGAATATCTATTTTACGAGATTCTAATGCCGATTGAATGGCTCCAAAACACTCAAAAGGTGCATAGATTAAAATTCCATCATCATCTGAGAAAACTTCTTCAGCTCCAAAATCTATAAATTCAAGTTCTACCTCTTCTACGTCAAGTCCTTCAGCACTTATTCTAAAATTACAACTATGATCAAACATAAAAACTACGGAACCTGATGTGCCCATATTACCATTACATTTATTAAAATAACTTCTGACATTAGCAACTGTTCGTGTATTGTTGTCTGTAGCTGTTTCCACTAGTATAGCTATTCCATGTGGGCCGTATCCTTCAAACAAAACCTCTTTATAATCTCCTTGATTTTTATCACTAGCTCGCTTAATTGCACGTTCAATATTGTCTTTAGGCATGTTAACCGCTTTTCCGTTTTGGATAACTGCTCTTAAACGAGAGTTGCTATCTGGGTCAGGTCCACCTTCCTTTACAGCCATAACTATATCTTTTCCAATGCGCGTAAATGCCTTGCTCATTGCAGACCATCGCTTCATTTTTCTTGCTTTACGGAACTCAAAAGCTCTACCCATAGTTTACAGTTTATTTTGTCTAACAAAAATAAAAATGCTGTATTGAAAAACAAATATTATATTAGTTTATTACTTAAATTGAGTTGTTTAAAACATGATCACTATTTAGTTGTAGATGTTTTGGAAGTTTGTTATATTTTGGTAAAACTGCTAAATAGCGAGATTCATTGGTTGTGTAAACCATTTTGTATCGACTTTTATTACCCCCCAATTTATTGACTAGTTCTTTAATGAAGTCATCATGACACACTAAATCAGTACTTCCTAAATGATAAGTTCCATGTTTGTTTCTGTTGATTATATAATGTAATTGTTGAGACACTTTTTTCCCTGAATTAACATTAATTATTAAGTTAGGAAATAATTCAATTGGTTCATTTAGTTTGATTAGTGTTTTAATTTCGTTATTTCTAGGAGATTGTGCACCAAAGACCATTGGTAATCTAATTATTGCATGTTTTTTTTGTGGTAGTTTTAGAATTAATTGTTCAATACGAATTTTAAAATGACCGTAAATACTATTACTTAATGTTGTGTCATTTTCATAGCTTGGAAATTTACTGTAAGCATCAAAAACATTAGCAGACGACAAGAAAATTATCTTGCAGTTTCTTGTGTTGTTTACATATTCACAGAGATGTTTGTGAGCTATAAATTGAGCTGAAAAGTCACCTCTGAGTGATGAAATTACAATAGATGGCTTTACAGAATTTAAAATCTCAAAAATATCGTCTTCTTCAAAATTATATTTATAAAAATGTCTATTTTTTTCATGTGAAACAATAGAAGTCCTGTAAGTTCCAAAGGTTTGTAAGTAGGGGTAGAGTTCTCTATATATAGATCCACCTAAAAAACCACTAACTCCAAGAATAAGAACTCGATGTTTTTTTAATGTTGCCACGAAATAAATATATTATTTTTTATAAAATGGAAGCTTTACTACTTTGGCAGCTACTTTATGTTTACGGATCGCTATGCGGAGATCAGTCCCTACTTTTCTAAAATCACTCAACACATAACCTAATCCTATTCCTTTCCCAAGTGATGGCGCCATAGTTCCAGAAGTAACGATACCTATTTCGTTTCCTTCTGTATCTTCAATTCGGTAGTCTTTTCTTGGAATACCACGTTCCAACAACTCAAATCCAACTAGACGTTTTTTTGTACCATTTTGTTTTTGAATTTCTAGAGCATCAGAACTTGTAAATGATTTTGAGAATTTAGTCACCCATCCTAAGCCTGCTTCTATTGGAGATGTTTTGTCATTTATATCATTTCCATAAAGACAGTACCCCATTTCGAGTCTTAGTGTGTCTCTGGCTGCTAATCCAATTGGTTTGATGCCATATGGATTTCCAGCTTCAAATATACGTTTCCATATATGCTTAACATCCGAGTTTTTACAATAAATTTCAAACCCTCCACTTCCAGTGTAGCCAGTTGCCGAAATAATGACATTTTGAATTCCAGCAAAATCAGAAATTTTAAAATTGTAGAAGTCAATTTCTGACAAATCTTCGCTTGATAAACTCTGCATTGCTTCAACTGATGAAGGACCTTGAACTGCCAATAGTGAATAATTATCACTTTTATTTATCATTTCTGCACCCACAGAGTTTTTAGAAGTAATCCAGTCCCAATCTTTTTCAATATTACTCGCATTTACAACAAGTAAATAAGACGATTCTTTGATTTTATAAATAATTAAGTCGTCTACAATACCACCAAAATCATTTGGTAAACAGCTGTATTGTGCTTTTCCTATTGTTAATTTAGAAGCATCATTTGAAGAAACACTTTGTATGAGTTCCAAAGCCATAGGACCCTCTATAATAAATTCACCCATGTGAGACACATCAAACACGCCTATTCCTTGACGAACAGTTTGATGCTCAACAGTTACCCCTTCGTATTGTACAGGCATTATATATCCTCCAAAGGGGACCATCTTAGCATTTAGTGCTTCGTGTACTGAATGGAGTGCAATCTTTTTCATTGTAAATTTGTTTTTATCTACAAATCTAAACAAAATTAGGAACTGAAACTGATTATAATTGCGATAAAAAGGCCTTAAATTCTAAGTAGTTATTAATTGGAGTTGCCACTTTCACTTTGTCAATAACTGATTTAATTTGTTTTGGCAATGGAATATCATCACAAACAACTTCTTTTACAACATCTAAAAATTTTGTAGGGTGTGCTGTTTCTAAGAAAACACAATGAGCACTAGGGTTGTTCGTTAAATATGATTTACTACCTAAATATCCTACAGCACCATGAGGATCTACTATATAACCTGTAGAATTGTAAACTTCAATCATCGCATCTTTTGTTTCCTTATCTGAAAAGCTATATGAAGATAAATTCGACTTTAATGAATTAAAATCATTGTTATAAATTGCTTGAATTCGAATAAAATTACTTGGATTTCCAACATCCATAGCATTACTAATTGTTTGAACAGAAGGTTTTGGATTGTAATTTGCTGATTTTAAATATCGAGTGACAACATTATTATCATTATTTGATGCAATAAAATGACTAATGGGCAATCCGAGCTTTTGTGCAATCATACCTGCACAGATATTTCCAAAGTTTCCACTAGGAACTGAAAATACAATGTCGTCATATTTGTTTTTCAACTGTTTATATGCAAACATAAAATAAAATAATTGTGGAAGCCAACGAGCAACATTGATTGAGTTAGCAGAAGTTAGTTGCATTTTTGAGTTAAGTTCATCGTCTAAAAAGGCTTTTTTTACCATGTCTTGACAATCATCAAAAGTACCCTCAACTTCAAGAGCAGTGATATTCCTTCCTAAAGTTGTAAGTTGTTTTTCTTGAATATTACTAACTTTTCCACTTGGGTATAAAATAATTACTCTTACACCTTTGACTCCCAAAAATCCATTTGCAACAGCTCCGCCGGTGTCACCAGAAGTTGCTACTAATACTGTTATTTCGTTGGAATTATTTTCATTAAAATAGCCTAAGCAACGCGCCATAAATCTAGCTCCTACATCTTTAAAAGCCATTGTTGGGCCGTGAAACAGTTCAAGTGTAGATATTGAGTCTGTGAGCTTTATAATAGGGAATTTAAAATTCAAGGTTTCAGAAACAATTGATTTTAAGATATCTTTTGGAATCTCAGGACTTATAAACTGTTTAATGGCTTCATAAGCAATTTCCTCATTTGATAAAGTTTCTATTGATTCAAAAAAGTAGGGGTCTAATGCAGTAATTGTTTCTGGAAAATATAATCCTCTGTCTGGTGCAAGCCCTTTAATAACGGCATCTTCAAAAGTAGTATTTGGCGCCTTTTTATTTAAACTGTAATAATTCATCTTTATTTCTTGTGGAGTTCTTTTACGCCATCCATATTTATTTTGGAGGCATAGATTTGAAACGGGACATCATGTTTTGCATAAGCTTGCTTAATCGCTTTCTTAACATTAATTGCAGTTTGTTGACTTTTACACAAACTAAATACTGAGGGACCAGAGCCGGAAATCCCAGTACCTAATGCATTATTTTTTGATGCAGCTTCTTTGATACTTTCAAATCCAGGAATTAATTGACTTCTAACTGGTTCAGCCACAACATCTATTAAAGAACGACTAATTAAGCCATAGTCATTAGTATGTAAGCCGTGAATAAGACTACCAACATTGGACCATTGTTTGATCGCATTTTTCAAAGGAATTTCATTTGGAAGTATTTTTCTAGCATTAGCAGTTTTTATTTCAATTTGTGGATGTAAAACAACAGCAAATAAATCATCAGGAGTTGGAATTTGTATTATTTCTAAGGGATCCAAGCTTTTAACCAATGTAAAGCCTCCAAATAGAGCAGGTGCAATGTTGTCTGCGTGTTCGCTCTGGCTTGCCAAGGCCTCACCTTTTATAGCAAAAGTTGTAAGTTCTAGTGGGGTATAGGGGGAGCCCAATAAAACATTCATTCCGTACACACTTCCTGCTGCACTTGCGGAACTGCTTCCAATACCACTTCCGGGTTTAATTTTTTTATAAATTTCAATTTCAAACCCAAAATCGGGATTTGCGTTTTCGTAAAAAGCCAGAGCAGATACGCCAGCTACATTTTTGTTTACTTCGAAAGACAAGTCATATCCTTCAATTTTTGTAATTTTAATTCCTTTCTTTGTAGTTTTCCGAATAATCATTTCATCTCCAATAGCCTCTAAACAAAATCCCAGAACATCAAAACCACAAGATACATTTGAGACAGTTGCGGGACAAAAAATTTTTATTTCGTTCATTTATTTAGTTTTTTGAGATTCTAACGATATCTGCAAATAAACCTGATGCAGTAACTTCAGATCCTGCTCCTGCTCCTTTGATAATCATTGGTTGATCATTATATCGATTCGTGTAAAACATTACAATATTATCTTTACCTTCTAAATTATAAAAGGGGTGGCCTTCTGGAATTTCTTTTAAGCCAACTTTAGCGACTCCGTTTTTATATTCTGCCACATACTTTAATTGACATTGATTGGATTCTGCAGATGATAAAAGCTTTTGAAAATGAGCTTCTTCAATTTTTAAATTTTCATAGAAGTCTTCTACCGAACTGGCAGTCATACATTTTTTGGTTAAAAACGTATTATTTTCTATAGCATTCATATTTATGGTTTCACCACATTCCCGCGCTAAAATAAGTAATTTTCTAGCAACATCAACTCCGCTTAAATCTATTCTTGGATCAGGTTCAGTATAGCCCTCTTTCTGGGCTTGTTTAACTACTTCATGAAAGGTGTTATTTTTATTAAAATTATTAAAAATAAAATTTAAACTTCCTGAAAGAACAGCATGTACGGAATTAATTTCATCACCTGAATTTACAAGGTGTTTTAAAGTATCTATTACAGGTAGTCCAGCTCCTACATTTGTTTCGAATAAAAAGGGTACATCATATTTATGGGAAAGTTGTTTTAATTCTAAATAGTTTTCAATTTTACTTGAACAGGCTATTTTGTTACAAGCAACAACTGCGATACTTTGTTTTAAATATTTAGTATAACTAAATGCAACCAGTTCACTAGCGGTGATGTCAATAAATATAGAATTTCTGAGGTTTAAAGATTTTATAAACTCAAAAAAGGCAATAGGATCTGATTTATAACCATCATTTAAAAAAGATTCCCAGTTGTTTAAATCAATTCCGGAATTATAAAAATTCATTTTTTTAGAATTTGATAAGCCTATTACATTTAACTTTAAATTTAAGGTTGATTTTATATATTTATTTTGTTTTTTAATCTGATTTATTAGAGATTTTCCGACATTTCCTACTCCAGAAATAAATAGATTAATTTGTTTATTTTCTGTTTCAAAAAAACATTCGTGTAAACAATTTAATGCTTTTTTTACATCAGATTCAGCTATCACAGCAGATATATTACGCTCAGAAGCACCTTGAGCTATTGCACGTATGTTTACATTATTTTTTCCCAAGGTGCTAAACATTTTGCCGCTTATTCCTTGGTGACTTTTCATTTGATCACCTACAACAGCTATAATTGATAAATTAACTTCAACAACCAAGGGGTCAATTTTGAATAGTGAAATTTCATTTTCAAATTCTTTGTCTATTACATGTTTTGCTAAAGTTGATTCCTTGTCTGAAACACCAATACAAATTGAATGTTCAGATGATGCTTGAGTCGCAATAATTATATTGATTTTCTCCCTAGCTAATGTTTCAAATAAACGCTTTGAAAACCCTGGAATCCCTACCATACCATTACCCTGAAGCGTTAACAAAGCAATACTGTTAATATTGCTTATTCCTTTTATTGGGTTTGGATTTCTGTTTTTAACCAAATGTGTAATTAATGTGCCTTTATCTTCTGGAGCTAAAGTATTTTTTATCAATAATGGAATTTGTTTTGAAAGTACAGGTAAGACAGTTGGAGGGTATAACACTTTGGCTCCAAAATGTGATAGTTCAATAGCCTCAAAGTAGGATAGCTTTTTAATAGGTTTTGCATTCTTTACTACTTTTGGATTAGTGGTAAACATGCCACTAACATCGGTCCATATCTCAAGGATACTGGCATCCATCGCAGCTGCAATAATCGCAGCACTGTAATCAGATCCACCACGTCCTAGAGTAGTTACCTCTCCAAGTTCAGATTTTGATATAAACCCAGGAAGAATTGTGATTATTTTGTCATTATTTCTAAAATAAGTAACAATGTTCTCATTTGTTTCTTCAAAATTTACAGCAGCGTTTGTGAAATTTGAATTTGTAACAATTAGATTTTGTGAATTTTTTAATTGGATATTAAAATCTTGTAATTTCATCGTTTCGAAAATTATTAATGAAGAAAGTAATTCACCAAAACTTAAAAGTTTGTCAGTAGTTTTTGGGGACATCTCATTAATTAGGTATACACCATCTAATATCTTTTCTAGCTTGGAAAGGTGGTTTAAAACGATGTCTAAAGTTATTTGATGAGCCTCATCTGATAATAAACCGTCTATAATTTCAATATGCTTTAAACGCAAGGATTCAAATTCAAATTTGTATTTTTTATCTTTTTCAACTGCTTTGTACGCAGCCGCTAATAACTTGTCCGTAATTCCTCCAATTGCAGAAACTATTACGATTACATTTTCCGATAGAGATTCATTTTTTACAATTTCTATAACTTTCCGGATGTTTTTTGCAGAACCAACGGATGTTCCCCCAAATTTTAAGACTTTCATTTATTCTATTTGATTATTTATATAAACTATTGTTAGGAAGAGAACATTAATTTTTGAGGCGAGAGCTATGAGTTAATTCGATCCAGATGAATAAAAATAACTACTATAATTCGAGTAACCATAATATTTAAATCCAACGATTTACAAGAAAATTTGTTTGGTTATTATTTATACTTGCCATAGTTAGAAAACTATAACTATACATTCAAAAGTATCAAATTAAAAGCTCCAAAAAAATAATTATTGTAGTTTTAAAAATTAATGAATTTAAAGGCTTTTTATTTTAAATAATTAACTAAATATCAACAATTTTTATGTATTTCTTAATCTTTAATAAATCTGCTAATTTTATGAGGTAAATTTAACTTCTTCAAAATGTTAATGACTGTTTAATAAATATTATTTAAATAGTTAATTTTTATATGTTTTAAATATTGTAATTATTAATTTTGCAAATGAACTTTGAATAATATAAAACATGCTTCGCGACGAACAAATTTTTGAGTTAATTAATTTTGAAAAAGAACGTCAAATCAATGGAATTGAATTGATTGCTTCTGAAAATTTTACAAGTGATCAAGTAATGGAGGCTACAGGATCTGTTCTTACTAATAAATATGCTGAGGGTTACCCAGGTAAACGTTATTATGGTGGTTGTGAAATTGTTGATGAAGTTGAGCAAATAGCAATTGATCGTGCTAAAACTTTATTTGGTGCCGCTTGGGCGAATGTCCAACCGCATTCAGGAAGTCAAGCAAATACTGCTGTTTTTCATGCTTGCTTGAAAGTTGGTGACAAGATACTAGGATTTGATTTATCACATGGAGGTCATCTTACTCATGGTTCTCCAGTTAATTTTTCTGGTCGTTTATATAATCCTGTATTTTACGGAGTTGAAAAGGAAACAGGAGTTTTAGATTATGATAATATTCAAGATATTGCTACCAAAGAACAACCTAAATTAATTATTGCTGGTGCCTCTGCCTACTCAAGAGATATTGATTATAAACGATTCCGCACAATTGCAGACTCCGTAGGAGCATTATTGCTCGGAGATATATCTCATCCTTCTGGATTAATTGCTAAAGGAATTTTAAATGATCCTTTACCTCATTGCCATATAGTGACAACAACTACTCACAAAACACTTAGAGGTCCTAGAGGCGGACTAATTATGATGGGGACTGATTTTAAAAACCCTTTCGGAATTACTTTGAAATCTGGAAAAGTACGTATGATGTCTTCTTTGCTGGACTCAGCTATATTTCCTGGGAATCAAGGTGGGCCTTTAGAGCATGTCATTGCTGGTAAAGCTATTGCTTTTGGTGAAGCTTTGACAGACGACTTTTTGCATTACATTATACAAGTCAAAAAAAATGCGGAAGCGATGGCAAAATCCTTTGTAAAGCGTGATTACCATTTAATTTCTGGTGGGACTGATAATCACATGATGTTAATTGACTTACGCAACAAGAATATTACTGGAAAAGATGCAGAAAATGCATTAGTAAAAGCTGATATTACGGTTAATAAAAATATGGTCCCTTTTGATTCTCAAAGCCCATTTGTAACTTCTGGAATTAGAGTTGGAACGCCTGCAATAACAACCCGTGGTATGAAAGAATCAGAAATGGAAACAATTGTAGGGTTTATAGATGATGTTATTAATAACTTTGACGATGATGCTAAGCTAGAAGCAATTGCACAAAAAGTTAATGCTTTAATGAGACACCGCCCCTTAGTTTCCTGAAATTAAAAGTTTTAAACAAACCAACATTAAACTAAGTTTTTAGTTTTTAATCCTCATATTCTACAGCATTATAAGCACCTATGTCAGGTGGCTGATTTCGTATTGTATTTGTAATATCTTTATTTAAGTTCCCATAAACAATGCCAACCCCTTGGGCAGGTGATCCAACAGGAATATTTAACCTATTGTTATTTTGATCAACAAACTGTGGGTCATAGTTAAAGATAACATTTTCATAGATTGTAGAATTATCAAAGTCATATTCAGCTGAAGAAAAATTTCCATTTAGGTCATCAAAATAGATTAGACTATTTGTGAATTTAAAATTTAAATCTTCTGAGTTTTCTTTTTCAATTAATAGTTCTGGATTATTATTCCCATAAATTATACAATTTGTAAAACTTGCTGTACTTAGGGGGTTAGTTGTAACTGTATTTTCTGCATCCACAATAAAATTATTCAGTAATAGAGCTGGAAATTGTCTAAAACTAGATGACCAATAATTTGCTATGGTTGAATGTACAATATTATAGTTACCTCCAAAAGTTCCAGCAAATGAAGATAAACCACAATTATTGATCACTATGTTTTCAGCAATTATTGAAGTTGCTCTACCAAGGATTCCAAAATTACTATGGTTATAAACTTGGGAATTGGTAATTTGAAACTTTGATGGATCTTGTTCATCTCCATCGCACAAGACTCCAATTGTACCATTCTTAATAGTTGCGTGGTTAACAATGTTATTTACGCTGCCATTATATAACCAAATAGCTTGCCATTGTCCTGAGATGTCTTGGTAAAATGGTTCTAAACGGTCTCCTTCAAAAATGACTTCATTTTCTAATAGTTCTGAGTCTAAGCTAGGCATTCCATTTACGTGTAGTGAAGCATTATTTGTTATCAAGAGACCAGAGTCAGCGTGAAAATGAATTCTAGCCCCAGGATTTATATTTAGGGTTTTTCCATTACCAACAGCTGCATATCCGTAAATTACATATGGTTTTTCATTTGTAAAGTTAAGTTCTGAGTCTTCAAGAAATCGACCTCTAATAGAAGTTTCATCACTAATTCCATCTCCATCAATATCAAAGTCTAAAGTTTCAATAATTCCACCTGCATCACGGTTAGGATATATAAACACTGCGTCTTTTACTAAGGTGACAAGTTCTACTTTTTGAATACCAGATGAATTTTCAAATTCTATAGCATCTGTATATAAAAAACGTGTTTCGTTCTCAACTAATGAAAGTATATCTATTGTTGTTTCTATGAAAATATACATACTGTCCCTAGCTAAAATTTCGATGTTTTCGAACTCTCTTCCAGTATATGTGCTATTTCCAATTAAACCATCTACATTCATTCGATAGTTTGAGTTTGGCCCATCACTAAGTTTTATTGATGGAATTAGGATGTCTTTGTTACTTTTATTGTAAACTTTGAGTGTATAGGTGCTAGATCCAATATTTGAAAAAACAGTATCTAGATAAACAGTATCTTTAGAAAAGCTTAGATTAACAGAACTTGGACTAAATACAAAGTCCTCTCGGCATGAGCTCCAAAAAACTAAAGCGATTAAACATAATATTGCGCAAACAAAACGTTTCATTCATTAATTATTTTTTGTAAAAATATAACTTTATGTTTGAATGAGTTGTGATTGTTAAATTCTTTATTTTTATAAAATCCAAGTTAATATGTCAATTTTAAAAAAATAATTAGTTTTTGATAATTCTAACTTCAAACAATTTATCCCATCGTTTACCTGTGACAAACAAAGTTTTTGTGGTTTGATTGTAGGCCATTCCATTTAAAACGTCAAGGCCATCATGTTTTGTGACTTTAGATTTTAGAGCTTTAAAATCAATTACAGCTTCAATAGCTCCATTATTTGGATTGATAATAGCAACTCCATTTTTTTGATAACGATTTGCATAAATATAACCCTCTACCCATTCCAATTCATTTAAATTTGTTAGTTTACCTTTATTTGTGTAAGCTTGTATATAACTTTCTTCATAGAGTGTTTTAGGGTTAAGTAGCCATATGTACTCGGTCCCATCAGATTTGTAAAATAGATTACCATCATTACAAAGTCCCCATCCTTCTTTACTTTGTCCGTATTTAAAGGTTTCTATTTGTCTTAGGCTATTGATGTCGTAAACTAAACCACGTTCTTCTTTCCAAGTAAGCTGATAAATTTTATTATTCAAAATTGATAATCCTTCACCAAAATAAGAATTGCTTAAATTAATATTTTTTAAAATATCTCCAGATTTATAATCAATTTCTCTAAGTTTCGACTCTCCATATTGGCCAGTACTTTCGTATAGCTTTCCATTATAAAATTCCAATCCTTGTGTGTAAGATTTTATGTCATGAGGATAAGTATTCACAATTTCATAAGAGTAAATTTTTGGTGTATTTTTATTTACAACAATTATATTTTTTATTAAAATATCAATTTGTGAATCATGATAAACTTTAGCCTTTATAACTTTTTCTCCTAAAGTAGAGTTAAATAACGACGTAGATTTCGAAATTTCAGTATTGTTTAAAGTTAAATGAATAGAGTCAATTTTTATGTTATTAATATTAGTTATATTAATATTAATTGTGTCAGCATTTGAAATAATATTTGTTTCACTATTTAACTTAATGGAAAAGTTAGGTTCTTTAACTTGGTTTAAGTTTTCACAACCTATTAAGATAAAGTTAAGGATTATGAAAGTCAGTAATTTAAACGAATACATATGATAGATAATTTTTAAGGCAATTTATTTATTTATATTCACTAAAAAAAATCATTGAGTGAATATAAAACATCGTATATTTGCGCTGGCAAGTCCTACACAACTAGCTCCTATTGAATCCTCCAGGGTGGGAACGCAGCAAAGGTAAATGGTTGTAGCGGTGTGATGTAGGTAGCTTGCCTTTTTTTTTACTCCACTCTTATTTTCCTGAAATAATCTTCTGTTCACAAATAATTTTTAGTTCTTTGCTTGTGTATAGGGATTAATAAAATTATTTTTGTCTGATAACTAAAAATTAAAGTAATGAAATTTTTTATAGATACAGCCAACTTAAACCAAATTAAAGAAGCCCAAGATTTAGGAGTTCTTGACGGAGTTACAACTAACCCTTCTTTAATGGCAAAGGAAGGAATTAACGGAGATGAAAATATTTTAAACCATTATAAGTCAATTTGCAATTTAGTTGATGGTGATGTCTCTGCTGAAGTCATTTCTACTGATTATGAAGGAATGGTTAAAGAAGGAGAGGCTTTATCTGCTTTAAACCCTCAAATTGTAGTTAAATTACCTATGATTAAAGCTGGTGTAAAAGCATGTAAATATTTTAGTGACAAAGGAATAAGAACTAATGTTACTTTAGTTTTCTCGTCCGGTCAGGCCTTATTAGCAGCCAAAGCAGGAGCTACATATGTATCTCCATTTATTGGACGTCTTGATGATATTTCTTCAGACGGATTAAATCTTATTGCTGAGATTCGTCATATATACGATAATTATGGGTTTGCAACAGAAATACTTGCTGCATCAGTAAGGCACACAATGCATGTTATTGATTGTGCTAAATTAGGAGCAGATGTAATGACTGGGCCCTTGAGTTCAATTGAGGGCTTACTACGTCATCCTTTAACAGACAGTGGTTTAGCTAAGTTTTTAGAAGATTACAAAAGAGGAAAATAGCTTAAAAAATTTATTAAAATAAATTACATTAAGGTTTGTTAGTAATTTAATTATTTGTGATTCTCAAGAATTTTTTCAAAATTAGGGTCAAACAAATCGGCAGTAGCATCTAAAATAGTTCCCTTCCTGTCAACTACCAAGACCTTTTTTATATAATTTATAGCCAAACGTTTTTTTGCAAATGAAGGGTTAACAAACCTGTATTCATTGTCTAAGTTATATTGTTTTGTATAAATCATATTTTTCCAAGCATTGGTATGTATGGAGTTAATGTTTATTGCAACAAACGTAATTTCTGGAAATAAACTTGTTAAAGTTTTCACTTTGATGTGACTATTTTCAAAATGATAACGATTCGCATTATCCCAAAAATAAAGAACAGTTGTATTTTTTAATATTAAGTTTATGTTGGTTTTGATATTTTTATTGTCAATTACCTCAACGGAAGGTAATTGATGACCAGGTTGCAGTCCTTGAATATTTTTAAAGAGGTTTTTTATATAAATTTTATCTTTAGAGTTTGTGCTTTTATCCAAATAAGATTGGTATAGGATATAACTCTTATCAATAGACTTGGAATTAGAAATAAAATTACGAACGGTATATTTTAAAAGATTGTTTTTAATCAATGGATTTGTAACTAGGCTATCTATAAGGGTTAATTTGTAATTAGTATATTCTAAATTGTTAGTTTCTAGATTACATATTTTTTGGTTTGCTTTAAGCTGTTCAAAAGACAAATTATTAATGTGTGGGAAAAGAAAATTATAATATGGGTAAAAGTCTTTTAAGTCTTTATCATTGTATACAATTTCTTTTCTAAAGTCATAAAAATTTGAGGGGATTTGTATAGAGTTAGTCGATGGGTTATTCCCCAAATTACTGTGTGGATATAATTCTTTTTTTGTAAAGTAATGATATTTAATTGTTGACAAGGCTATCTTCTCAAAAAGATCTGAATTAGAGTTTTCTTTTAAAAACAAATTAAGATCCTTGGAGTTTTTTGAGATTTCAAAATTAATAGTTTCATGAAAATTTAAAGGATCTTGTTTGTAAAAATTGTTTTTTTTTGAATTTTGATTTTCTAATTTTAATAACAATTTTGTTAAGTAGTTATTTTTTTTTGCGCCAATTCCATTAAAATTTAACGAACCATCAAAGTCCTGCGTGTTTATGTGCATCATTATACTGTCATTATTTTCCAATAATAATGACTGGTACTTACCTCCGTGAACAAATGAGTGAATACCATTGTTAAAGTCAGTAAAATAATGAAAAAATTTATTGTCAGAATTTAAGTACAGTGTATCAACTTGTCCATTAGGATTATATAATACGACATAGTCGTTAATAGGGTTAATTATATCTCCGCCTACAAATACACGTTCATTACCATTACTTTGACAGCTGTAAAAAGTTAATAAAACTAAAAATTTGTATATGAATTTCATTATGATTCAAAAGTACGTCTATGAACGATTTGTTGCTGTTAATGCGTTGTTAAATTACAACTGTTATTAATTTGGTGGTTAATTTGATTTATATACTTTTGCAAAAAAAAAATAATGTTATCAGTCTCAAATCTTTCTGTTCAATTTGGAAAACGTATTCTTTTTGACGAAGTAAATACATCTTTTAATTCTGGAAATTGTTATGGAATAATCGGTGCAAATGGCGCTGGAAAATCTACTTTCCTCAAAATATTAGCTGGAGTTCATGACCCAACTTCAGGTCATGTTCATTTAGAACCTGGCAAACGCATGTCTGTTCTTGAACAAAATCATAATCTATGTAATGATCATACTGTCTTAGAGACTGTTATTATCGGGAATAAACCATTGTTTAAAATAAAATCAGAAATTGACGCTTTATACAACAATTATTCAGATAGTAATGCTGATCGTATTGGTGAACTTCAAGTTCAATTTGAAGAAATGAACGGATGGAATGCTGATAGTGATGCAGCTTCATTGCTATCCAATTTGGGCATAAAAGAACAACATCATTATACCTTAATGAAGGATCTAGATGGCAAACAAAAAGTACGTGTTTTATTAGCACAGGCTTTATTTGGTTCTCCAGATGTTTTAATAATGGATGAGCCTACTAACGATTTGGACTATGAAACCATTTCATGGCTAGAAAATTTCTTAGCTAACTATGACAACTGTGTAATTGTTGTATCACATGACCGTCACTTTTTAGATGCTGTTTGTACACACATTTCTGATATTGATTTTAATAAAATTAATCATTTTTCTGGAAATTATACTTTTTGGTATGAGTCCTCTCAATTAGCTGCAAAACAAAGAGCACAACAAAATAAAAAATCAGAAGATAAGAAGAAAGAATTAGAAGAGTTTATAAGACGCTTTTCTGCCAATGTTGCTAAGTCAAAACAAGCTACCAGTCGTAAAAAAATGATTGATAAATTAGATGTTACAGAAATTCGTCCATCAAGTAGGCGTTACCCTGCAATTATTTTTGAACGTGAGCGTGAAGCAGGAGATCAAATATTGAACGTTGAAAAATTATCATATGATTTTGAAGGTGAGATCCTTTTTGATAAAATAGACTTTAATTTAAATAGGGGAGACAAAGTGGTTATTTATTCAAAAGATTCCCGTGCTACTTCTGCTTTTTATGATATTATTAATGGTAATTCTTTTGCCAAATCTGGTGAATTTCAATGGGGAATCACAACTTCCCAATCTTATTTACCGCTTGATAACAGTACTTTTTTTAGTCAACCTATGAGTTTAGTAGATTGGTTACGTCAATGGGCAAAAACCGAAGAAGAACGTGAGGAGGTTCATGTGCGTGGCTTTTTGGGTAAAATGATATTTAGTGGGGAAGAAGCACTCAAGCAATCTAATGTTTTATCTGGTGGTGAAAAAGTGCGATGTATGTTGTCTCGCATGATGATGATGCGTGCAAATGTATTAATGCTTGATGAGCCCACAAATCACCTAGATTTAGAGAGTATCACTGCTTTTAATAACTCGCTCAAAAATTTTAAAGGAACAGTTTTGTTTACAACTCATGATCATGAGTTTTCACAAACTCTTGCGAACAGAGTTATTGAGCTTACTCCAAATGGAGTTATTGATCGCTACACAACGTTCGACGAATATATGGAGGATTCTAACATAAAAAACTTAAGAACACAAATGTATGGTGGTTAGCTAATTAGCTGTTTAGCATCACTGGCATAACTAGCATAGTTACATTTTCGCCTAATTCCAAACCATCAACAGGTGTCAAAATTCCTGCACGGTTGGGCATGCTCATTTCCAGTTGAACATCGTCAGCATTTAGATTACTTAACATTTCAGTTAAGAATCGAGAGTTGAAACCTATTTGCATATCGTCACCCTGGAAATCACAGGTTAGTCTTTCTTCAGCTTTGTTGCTGTAATCAATATCTTCAGCAGAAATGTTTAATTCAGCTCCTGCAATCTTTAGTCGAATTTGATGAGTTGTCTTATTTGAAAATATAGATACTCTTTTTACAGAATTTAAAAATTGGTTACGACTAATGGTTAAATGGTTAGGGTTTTCTTTTGGAATTACAGCTTCATAGTTAGGGTATTTACCATCAATTAAACGGCATATAAGCACAGAATTCTCAAAGGAAAATTTTGCATTAGATTCATTATATTCAATACTAACATTGTCATCACTACCAGATAATATTCCTTTAAGTAGATTAAGTGGCTTTTTAGGCATGATGAATTCTGCAGTTTCATTAGCTTTAACGTCTGTTCGAGAATATTTTACTAATTTGTGTGCATCAGTAGCAACAAAAGTTAAGCTTTCTGTTGAAAATTGAAAAAATACTCCGCTCATCACTGGTCGTAAATCATCACTGCCTGCTGCAAAAATAGTTTTCGAAATTGCTGTTGCTAGTATGTCAGCACTCACAATAGTTGTGCTTGGACTATCTAGTGATATGGATTTTGGAAACTCGTCAGCACTTGCATAAGCCAACACATATTTACCATGGTTTGAACTAATTTCTATAGTATTGTTGTCTTCAACTACAAAAGTTAAAGGCTGTTCAGGAAATGTTTTAAGCGTTTCTAATAATAGTTTTGCTGGAACAGCAACGGATCCTTCATTGTCGCTTTCAACCTCCATAGTAGAAGCCATAGTTGATTCTAAGTCACTGGCAGAAACTGTAAGTTTTGAATTTTTTAATTCAAATAAAAAATTATCTAATATTGGAAGTGTGTTAGAATTATTAATTACTCCGCCAAGTATTTGGAGTTGTTTTAATAAATAAATGCTGGAAACTATGAATTTCATCTGTTGATAGTGTTATAAATAAAAATATTAATACAATACAAATATATCTTTTTGAGGTTAATTAATAAAAGAAACTTATTAACATTAGCTTTCAAAATTTTAGTTTGTAACTATAGAATAGATTTACGTTTTAATCCTTAATCCTTAATCCTTAAAAAATATGACTGATATTGTATCCAACATATTGAGTCCCAATAAAGAAGAAGCGCTTCCGACTGTTGCTAAATTACTACGATACACAGCAATTTCGAGGTAATCTGAAGAATTAAAAACAACTAGACCTTGCCCTTCATTATTTCGAGATTCAATAGGGATGTTAAAATCTACAATGTCACTGTAATGGTTATAAATGTGTTTAAATTTATGATTTCTTGCGGATATCTCAAATCTTCGACCCTTTTGTACAGACTCGAACAAGCGTTTTTTAATATTGGTTATTACATTTCCGTAATGATCTATATATATTACATTGCCAATAAGTTGTTTTCCTTCATTTTTGATTAAAGGAGAAATATTCTTAATCGGTTTAATTTTTGTGACGGGTTTACCAATCACTTCTAATGTTCCTCCACGTGCTATATGTGCAGCAACTTTAACAAAAACATCTAGCACAGGAAAATTTGATGCTATTTTGTCATGAATATTTATTTCAACAATTTTTTGTGGATTAATTTCGGAACAAATCATACTCATAATTCCGTTATTAGCACAAATAAAGTAATGATCGTTTAGTAGTACTACAACATGTTTATTTTCTTCACTAATTTCAGAATCAACACCAATTATATGTATAGTTCCTTTTGGAAAGCTTTCATAAGCATTTTGAATAATATAAGCAGCTTCTAAAATACTAAATGGGGAAATGTTATGAGAAATATCAACTACTATAGCTTCATTAACTTCTGAAAGTATAGCACCTTTAACAGTACCTGCAAAATGATCTTTAATTCCGAAATCTGTTGTTAGCGTAATGATAGCCATTGACGTTGTAAATAATTTTGGTTAAGCAGTAAAGGTTTGATTAATTTAGATACACAAACCTACACAATTTTGTTTTAAATTTTTATTAACAGTACTTAAAATTACACCAAAATGTTATTACTTTTATGCTTGAGAAATTAAAAACATATAACTAAATACCAAAGGCTTTTGAATGAATTAATTATTGAGCTTACCAACATCACACCAAAAGAGTTTTTTGGCACTCATAATAATAACATAGAACTTATAAAAACTTATTTTCCTAAAATTAAGATTATAGCCAGAGGTACTAAGATTATCGCTTTAGGCGATGTTAAATTATTAGCCGAATTTGAAAAACGAATGGCTATGATTCTTAATCAATTTCAAAAATTCAACAAATTAGATGATAATATTATTGAACGAGTTCTAACAAGTCAATCAACTGATGATTTCAATTCATCCAAGGCAAGTGGTAATGTACTTGTTTATGGGGTCAATGGTCGTAAAATCAAAGCACAAACATCCAATCAGCGTAAGTTAGTTGACAGCGTTGCCAATAATGATATGGTTTTTGCTATTGGCCCAGCTGGAACCGGAAAGACTTATACAGGTGTAGCCTTGGCAGTTAAGGCTCTTAAAAATAAAGAAGTAAAACGGATTATATTGACACGCCCCGCAGTAGAAGCAGGAGAAAATCTTGGCTTTCTTCCCGGAGACTTAAAAGAAAAGTTAGATCCTTATATGCAACCACTTTACGACGCTTTAAGGGATATGATTCCACACGAAAAGTTAGAAAATTATATAGAAAACGGTACTATCCAAATTGCACCTCTTGCATTTATGAGAGGTAGAACTTTAGATAATGCTTTTGTGATTTTGGATGAAGGACAGAACACAACACACGCCCAAATGAAAATGTTTTTAACGCGAATGGGAAAGGAAGCCAAATTTCTTCTAACCGGAGATCCGGGACAAATTGATCTTCCAAGGCGTACAATTTCTGGTCTCAAAGAAGCACTTTTGATATTAAAAGATATCAAAGGAGTTGGTATGATTTTTCTTGATGATAAAGATGTAATTCGTCACAAATTGGTTAAGAAAGTTATTGAAGCTTATAAACATATTGAAAACAGAGATTAAAACTAAATCATGAACAATACAATTACAGAAACAAATTTTGATTTTCCATCCCAATTAAGCCTTTATAAAGGAAAAGTTAGAGATGTGTACACTTTAGAAAATAATCTCTTAGTTGTGGTGGCAACAGACCGTTTGTCAGCGTTTGATGTTGTTATGTCTAAAGGAATTCCTTTTAAAGGCCAAATTCTAAATCAGATTGCTATTAAAATGATGGAAGCAACAGCTGATTTAGTGCCAAACTGGCTATTGGATACTCCTGATCCAAATGTAGCGGTAGGCTATTTATGTGAACCTTTTAAAGTTGAAATGGTTATAAGAGGGTATATGTCAGGACATGCAGCACGTGAATATAAAGCAGGTAAGCGCTTTCTTTGTGGTGTCAGTATGCCAGAAGGAATGAAAGAAAACGACTCATTCCCAACCCCCATTATCACTCCAGCTACAAAAGCTGAAATGGGTGACCATGATGAAGATATTTCAAGAGAAGATATCATCGGAAGAGGTATTGTTTCTGAAGCTGATTATGAAGTTTTAGAAGATTATACACGAAAACTTTTCCAAAGAGGCTCTGAAATTGCTGCTTCTAGAGGTTTGATTCTAGTGGATACTAAATATGAATTTGGAAAAACAATACAAGGTGAAATTGTTTTAATTGACGAAATCCACACGCCTGATTCCTCTCGATATTTTTATGCTGATGATTATGAAGCGCGTCAAGCAGCAAATGAGCCACAGAAACAACTCTCTAAAGAATTTGTTCGACAATGGCTTATTATTAATGATTTTCAAGGACTAGAAGGGCAATCTGTTCCATATATGTCTGATGAATATATAAAAACTGTAAGCGATCGTTATGTAGAACTATATGAAAATATTGCTGGGGAATCTTTTGAAAAAGCGGATATCTCTAATATCCAAGAACGGATAGAAACAAATGTGCTTAATTATTTGAAGACTTTGTAAGGGACTTTAAATAGTGTAGTTTATATATAAAGTATTTATAAATGTGTGTATTAGCTTTAATGATATAAATTGAAATAAGACTTACAGTTACAAGAAAACAAATAGCGCCAAAAATAACTTCAAAAGGGGTGAGAACTTTACCTAGGATTTGATTAAGTCCCATACCTGTAAAACTTCCGTAAAGTAATACAAAATGTATTACATAAATAGATAAGGTCTTTTGCCCAATTTTAAGAACAACAGGATGTTTTAAATAGTCTTCAAAAGCATAAAACAAACCAAATATAACCAAGACATTTCCAAGCCGAATAAATAAATAATTGAAATTAGCTACTTCAGTAAGCAAGGTCAAGTTGATTAGCTTGGCCAGTTCTAAAAAGACTGGAGTCGACCCATAAACTAAGACAAGACCTGTAAAAAAAAAACCTGTTATAAGCCCCGTTTTAAATTTGGGTCGTCTTAAGTAGCCGTAAAATAGGGTCGCAATAAAAGCCCCATAAGCCATATATCCAAACCATGGAAGGATCGTAAAGACAGATCCATTTACTTTAGTTAAATAATTTGCGAAAAACAAAGGAATTCTTTCAGCAGAATAAGTTCTGAAAAGAGGTTCGAATAAAAATATTAAGGTCCCTAAACATAACATAACAACTGAAAATATCAAAGTTTTCTTTCGCGCCAATAAATAGATACAAACAATAAGTATCAAGGAAAGACCAATGCATTGCAAAACGTCAATAACCATAAAATAAGTTCCAAATTTTCCTGTTAGCCATCTAAAAATAGGAATCCGTAGCGCATACCCTATTCCTATTAACATAAGCCCGCGCACCAATCCTTTTCTGATTCGTATGGAGAGTGTTCCTTTTTCTTTGGCCTTAATAAGTAAATAAGTGAAAATTAAGCCCGAAATTGTAAAAAACACAGGCGCTGTAATACCTCTAAAATAAAGCCAAGTACTATAAGCGATATTGTCTGGATCTCGATATTCAATTGCTAAAA
>Ga0233438_10000533_pt1 | contig 48116 bp, 38 predicted proteins | sample SI_123_September_FD_182720 | JGI IMG/M metagenome (GOLD analysis project Ga0233438, IMG submission 182720) | Seawater microbial communities from Saanich Inlet, British Columbia, Canada - SI_123_September2016_10_MG | ecosystem: Environmental > Aquatic > Marine > Inlet | place: Canada: British...
CCTCAAACAAACACTATTGTTTTGTAGTTTCAGTAAATAATTACAAAGGGAAAAAAAGATCTATACAAAAGAGTATTGCAGATTTACTGCTTATTATTAGTAACAAAATGAAACTTAATTAACAGTAAATGTTAATAAATTTGATCAACTAATTAATGTAAATGTTCGTTGTATTTAGTACATTTATCAAATCTATCGTTATAGCCTTTATTAACAAAGTGTTGTAAATCTTTCAACCTCTACTTTTAAATTGTTAAAAGTAGAGGTTTTTTTATTGAGGCGTATTTACGTTTTATAAATGATTTCATAAAATTTGGTCTTATTACTGAAATTTTTATGTAAATTGGAGAAATAAAATTTTTATTTTTTTTTTAAAACTATTTGAAAGTTCAATTATATCTCTATATTTGCAAACAAATGTTAATCTAAAAAATAAAAGCATTATTAATTTTAATTTAATTTTTATCAAAATGAAAAAAGGTTTATTAACTCTTTTGGCGGCTGCACTAACGATAGTAGGTTGTCAAGATTATGACTCACAGTTTAAGGAACTAACCACATTGGTACAAGGTCTTGCTAGTGATATTGCTGGTTTTCAGACTGTGTCTGATGATCTCCAGACACTAACGAATACAGTCAATGGTTTGTCTGCATCACTCGATGTTGCTAGTATTCAAACCACACTAGAAGAACTCGAAGCAGCACTCGTTGGAGTTGCTGACGAAACAGATCTTACTACTCTTGCTGAAGCTCTCGAGGCATTACAAGAAGATGTAAGAGAATTACTTGCTGCTAATGCGGTAATCAATCAAAGTATTACAATTAGTAACGAAGCTACTCTCCAGTATGCTGAATCTCTAGTTGGTACTGGAACTGATGATCCGACTGTAATTGTTAATGGAAGCGTAACTGTTGATTCAACGTTTGCAAATGCGGATGCTTCTCTAACAGCAAGAATCAATGCAATTACAAACAAAATCGCTACAATTTTAGGTGTAGAAGGTGGTGCTGGACTAGTTGTTACTCACAGTGCATCTTCAACAATCAACTTTGATGAGTTGGCTTTTGTAGATAAAACTGTAGTAGTAACAGGTGCTTCATATGGACACGCTAAATTAACTACGATTTCTGGGAATGTTACAGAAACTCACACTGGCGCGATTTCATATCCACTTTTAGCCTCTGCAGGTAATTTTGTAATTGGTAATGACGTTACTTCTGTTGATTTCCCAACAACTGCAAATATCACTTCAATGTCCACTGTTGGATCTGCAACTGGTGAACTATGGTTGAAGAAAGCTACATCTATTAATACGGGTAAAGCAACTGTTAATAATCTAAATGCTACAAAAGCTACTGCAATTACAATAGGTAGTGGTGCTCATACAGGTAGTGTTCTTATAAACGCTCCTGAAACTGCAGTTATAAATCATGGGGTTACTTCAATATCTCTTGAATTAACTGTAACTAGTGCTTCTTCTGCTACTACTTACTTTGCTAGTGGATTGACTAGTGTTGGTACAACTACAATTGGTGAGATAGCCGAAGCTCATTTCACTAAAGTTACTTCATTTAACGGTAATTCATTACTTGGTGCAGCGGTAGTAGATCTTACTGCTCTAGCTTCAAATGTATCGGGTACTCTTGTTGTTAGCAAAGCTTTAAGCGTAGATACTAGAGTATTTGCTCCTACAAATATTGTAACTTACACTGCAGCTACAACAGCTCATTTTAAAACTGCAACTGACACATTATTAAAGTTACCAGCTGTAACAACTCTTGAGATGTTTGAACAGGACGCTACAGTAGACTTTGCGACTGCTGGCTTTACAACACTGACAACCTTCAAAATAACTGGAGAAAATTTAGGAGAGGATGCATCAATAACGACAGTTAGAAATACAATTGATATTGGAAATGCAACTACTCTTGCTACAGTTGAAATTAAAGGAGGTGATTTTGGAACTGTTAATATAGATGGAACAGCTGCTCTAGCAAATCTTTCAACAGCGGGAGAAATTACTAGTTTCACTGTAAGTGGAACAGCTGTACTTGAAGCTGCTTCAATAGGTCATGATCACGTAAGTGGTAGTGATGCTGCATCTTTATCAGTAGCTAACAATGCTAAGCTTGCTGCCTTGGCTCCTTCAGCTCTTACTTACATCGGTGACATATTCGTTGTAGGAAATGCAGAGCTTGCTTCTATAGATTTCAGTTCAATGGATACTATTCCATTAGCTGGTTCTTACACAGTTACTATTTCTAATAATAAATTAACTGGTACTTATGTTGCAGCAACTGCTGGTTCTACAACAACTGTTTTCGAAGAAGCTGAAATTAAATCAAACGATTTATACACTTTAATTCCGCTTATTGACTTAGCTATTGCTTCAAGAGCAGATGCAACAATTGGTAATGTAACATACACATTTAATGTAAACATATCTGATGCTGATCCTGCTACTGCTTCTAATCAAGATTTAAACTCGTTGATTCCTGGTACACCTGTGGGTCTAGGAACTGGTTTCGTGAGCAAAGCTGTAGATGGCATTGGAGCTGATACACTATTCAAACTTTTAGTTAAAGCTGAGTAATCAGAAACAAACTTATATCTTATCACTTGCTGATAAGTGTAAAACCCTCAAGTGTAAAGCTTGAGGGTTTTTTTATTGAATATAACAACGTGATTAGGATATATATATAAAGTTTAATGTGTTGTTATTCTGAACGTTTCCATACTTGAGTTCTACCCAAAAAAGAAAAGCCAATAAAACCGCGTACATTTAATTTTAATGAGCCATCAAGTGTCAATGTACAATCATACTCTTTCCCATTGGCAGGATCCAAAATGTATCCATTAGTCCAACTGTTTCCATCTTTAGTCAAACCTTTTAAAATAAGTAACCCCTCAATTGGTTGATTTTTTTCTGAACCTTTACAATTAGTGCAGATCTGACCCTTATCCTCTTCTAATAAAAGGGTCTCAATTCTTCCATATAATTTGTTGTTATCGATATAAAGTGAAATGATGGACTTCTCGACTCCGGTTTCATCGTCAACGGTTACCCATTTTCCCTCGAAATTAGTGGTTTGAAAGATTAGAAATAAAAACAAATAAGAAAATGTAAGAGACATAGTTTTTATTTTAAAAGTAAAAAAAAATGGATGAGATTTTTGTAACTTGAAACAAGAAAATAAAATAAACGTTTGAAATTCTTCAAAAAACTCTTGTTTGTCCTAGGTTTAGTGAGTTTAGCAGAAGTAGCTTATGTACACTATATGTTGAGCTTTGTAGACATGCCCTACTTGGTTGTTGGAATCATTTTATGCGGATTATCAGTATATTGGGTGACAAGAGAAACAAAGTAGGAAAACGAATAAAATTAGTTAATTTAAAGCAAAATAATGTACTTAAGTGATAGTGAAGAGTGGCTGGTGATTCTTGTAGCAAGTACCATTGTTTTGGGCTTAATCATAAAAAGTTATCGTGATTACAAAACAATGACTGCAGAAGCCAACAGAAAAATAGAACGTAAAAAAAAAGATGAAGCTTATGTTCGAAAGCTTAAAAAAGTTATCGATGATAAAAACAAACTCCTCCAAAAAGCAATCAAATTAAAAGAAGAACAATCTAAAAAATTATGAAAAACTTTTTTTTTTTAAAAACATTATATTTGTACGTACAAATGTTGTGTGGGTAAAATATTGAAAAATGAAAACAATACATCACCCTTCTGATAGTAGGGGAAGTCAAAATCACGGTTGGTTAAAAGTAAACCATTCCTTTAGTTTTGCTAATTTCTATGATGCCAATAAAATGAACTTTGGAGCTTTACGAGTTCTAAACGATGATACCATAGCAGCAGGTATGGGTTTTGCTACCCATCCACACAAGGATATGGAAATTATAACAATCCCGTTAAAAGGTGATCTTGAACACAAAGACAGTATGGGATATTCCGAAGTAATTAGAGAAGGAGACATACAAATTCTGAGTGCTGGTAGGGGTATTGAACATAGTGAACACAACAAGAATAAAGATCGGTCAATAAACTTGCTTCAATTGTGGATTTTTCCAAAAAAAAAAGCAGTAAAGCCACGCTACGATCAGATATCAATTCGAGATTTAAAAAAAAGAAATGAGTTTTATCAAATACTATCTCCAAATGCAAATGATCAAGGGGTTTGGATACATCAAAATGCATGGATGCATATTGGGGAATTTACAGGTGAAAAAGAGAAAATCTATAGGTTGAAAGATAATAATAATGGAGTATATGTTTTTGTAATTGAAGGAAGAGCTTTGGTTGATTCTAAGTGTCTTCAAAAAAGGGATGCACTAGGAGTCTGGGAAACAGAATCTTTAAATATTAAGGCAGATAAAAATTCCAAAATACTCTTAATCGAAGTTCCAATGAAATTTTAAATAAAAAAATGAATAAAGAAAATACTCTTGAAGAGCTCCTGGAAGTAATCGATCAAAAGATTGAAAACAACGACGTTATCGATTCGGTACATAAAATAAAATTAATTACAACTAGAGATGTTATAAAAGACATGATTCGTATATAAATTTGTTGAAAAAATTGAACTCTGACTTAAAAAAAATTGAAGGCTAAAATAAATCTGACTTTATCATTACATTTGCAGAGTTGAAAAAATACAATGAAAAAAAATTTAGTTTTCTTTTTAGCTGTGATGATGTTTTCCTGTTCAGGTGGTGGAGAAGAACCAATCCCTGATACGATTGAAACCCCCCAAGTAATTGTTCCTGTAGAAGGTTGTCAAGGTGGTAGAATTGAAAATGCTAATCCCAACGGAGATAGAACCACTCTTGTTTGGGCAGAAGAATTTGAGGAAGACGGAGCTCCTTGTGTGAAAAATTGGAATCATGAAACCATTCCCCCTAACAATGGAAGTTGGTGGAACGAAGAAGTTCAATATTACACTGATAGAAGAGACAATTCAATTGTTGAAGATGGTGTTCTAAAAATCATTGCAAAAAAAGAAAATTACCTTTCCAAAGAATATACCTCAGCCCGAATGACAACTCAACGTCTTTTTGAGTTTCGATATGGAAGAGTTGAAATAAAAGCAAAACTTCCAGAGGGACAGGGGACTTGGCCTGCTCTTTGGTTTTTGGGAGCCAATATTGATACTGTAAGCTGGCCCACTTGTGGTGAAATTGATCTTATGGAACACGGTGATGGTGAGCCCGGTTTAGTTTCATCTACAGTTCATAGAGCAAATAATAATGGAGATAATTATTACCGAAGAGGTGATCAAGTCATCGAAAATGAATCATCTGAATTTCATATTTATAAGATGATTTGGACCAGCACTTCAATTCAATTTTTTGTGGATGATGTAAAACATCATGATGTAACCTATGACCAAAATACTCCATTCAACAAGTATTTTTTTATCATTCTTAATGTTGCAATGGGTGGAACCTTTACAGACAATAACATTGATCCAAACTTTACATCCTCTGCCATGGAGGTAGATTACATAAGAGTATATCAATAAACACTATCCTAATCTAAATACTATGTTTAAAAAATTATTTTTCCTCATACTGATCTTTGTAAGTTTCATTTCAACCGGACAACAAACTTCAAATACTGCTATAGAAACTAAAGTAGAAAACTTGTTAAAAAAGATGACCTTAAAAGAAAAGATCGGTCAAATGAATCAATACAATGGGTTTTGGAACGTAACCGGTCCCGTTCCTAAAGGTGGTGACGCAAAGGCTAAATACGATCACCTAGCGCAAGGTTATGTGGGTTCAATGTTAAACGTGAGAGGGGTAAAGGAAGTAAGAGAAGTTCAAAAAATCGCTGTAGAAAAATCTAGATTAGGAATCCCCCTAATCATTGGTTTTGATTTAATTCATGGATATAAAACAATCAGTCCAATTCCACTTGCAGAATCTGCAAGCTGGGATTTGAAAGCAATCAAACATTCAGCTGCTCTAGGAGCAAAAGAGGCTGCTGCTGCGGGTATAAACTGGACTTTTGCACCTATGGTGGATATCACAAGAGATGCGCGCTGGGGAAGAGTTATGGAGGGTGCAGGGGAAGATCCCTTTTTGGGAAGTCAGATTGCTGTTGCACGGGTTCAAGGTTTTCAGGGGACAAATTTAGATTCACCTCATACAGTAGCTGCATGCGCTAAACACTTTGCTGGCTATGGATTTGCCGAAGCGGGAAGAGATTACAATACTGTTGATGTAGGGCTAAACACTCTTCACAACGTAATCCTCCCTCCTTTTAAAGCTGCAGTAGGCGCCGGTATAAGAACGTTTATGAATTCATTCAATGACCTCAATGGTATTCCTGCAACTGCTGATGCTTATTTGCAGAGAAAAATCTTAAAAGGTGATTGGAACTTTGATGGGTTTGTGGTTTCAGATTGGGGATCCCTCAGAGAAATGATGGACCATGGATATGCCAAAGACAGAAAACACGCAGGAGAATTGGCTTTAAATGGCGGCTCAGATATGGATATGGAGTCTTATATCTATTTCAATGAAGTTGAAAACCTTCTCGTAGAAGGAAAAGTATCCCAAGATCAAATTGATGACTCAGTTCGAAGAATTCTAAGAGTAAAATTTGAATTGGGGCTATTTGATGATCCCTACAAATACCTTGACCAAAAAAGAGAAAAAGAAATTACTGGATCCCAAGAAATACATGATGGGGCACTGGATATGGCAAAAAAATCAATTGTATTACTTAAAAACGAAAAGCAAACACTTCCCCTTAAAGAAGAGGGACAGAAAATTGCTTTGATTGGACCACTAGCTGCAGATAAAAATAGTCCTCTAGGGAATTGGAGAATTGCTGCAGAAAACAATACTGCTGTATCTGTCCTAGAAGGCTTACAGAGTTATAAAGGCAATAAAATAAACCATGAACAAGGAGTTAGGCTTGTCAATAAAATTCCTTCTGGATTTCATGAAGAAGTAAGTATAAACGAAACGGATAGAACTGGATTTGAAGCTGCTAAAAAAGCTGCAGCTGAAGCTGATTTGGTTGTAATGGTTTTGGGTGAATACGGTTTTCAATCGGGAGAAGCACGAAGTAGAGCTAATCTAGATCTCCCTGGACTTCAACAAGAATTACTGGAAGAAGTATTCGCTATAAATCAAAATATAGTATTGGTATTGATGAACGGAAGACCGTTGGTTCTAAATTGGGCAGAACAAAACCTCCCGAGCATTCTAGAAGTATGGCATTTAGGTACTCAAAGTGGAAATGCAATTGCTCAGGTACTTTACGGAGAATACAATCCAAGTGGGAAACTACCCATGAGTTTCCCAAGGAATGTTGGTCAAATGCCCTTATACTACAACCACAAAAGTACCGGTCGACCTGGCGCAGATGGGGAGGATCAAGGAAGTGTATTTTGGTCACATTATATTGATGAAGAAAACACACCTCTCTATCCTTTTGGATATGGTCTGAGTTACACTGATTTCAGTTATTCCGATATTGAATTAAGTAGTTCTGAAATCAACGAGGGGGATTCAATTGAAGCCTCAATTGTATTAACCAATACTGGAAAAGTTGAAGGTAAAGAAGTTGTTCAATTGTATTTACAAGATCCTTTTGCAAGCGCTGTTCGACCCGTCAGAGAATTGAAAGGATTTGAATTGGTAAACCTGAAAGCAGGTGAATCTAAAAAGATCCGTTTTAGCATTACCAAAAAAATGCTAGAATTTTATAGTGCAAAAAATATTTGGGAAGCTGAAGCTGGAAAGTTTAATGTCTTTATCGGTGGTGACTCAAATACAACAAGAAAAGCAGAATTTATTCTTAAATAAAAATGCTCAAGAAAACGCTCTTTCTTCTGTTGTTGATTTTCTTTACTGCTGTTCAAGGACAAAAAAGTAATCGAAAGTTGATTTGGTCAGATGAATTTGATCAATCCACATTAAACCTTAATCAATGGAGTTATAAAACTGGAGATGGCTGTCCCGAATTATGTGGATGGGGGAACAATGAGCGACAAATATATACCGATAGTAATCATTTAATTAGGAATGGGAATCTTGTTATTCAAGCTCGCTTGAATAACAAGGTTTACACTTCAAGCCGAATAACTACAAAAGGGAAGTTAGAATACCAATACGGGCGTTTTGAAGTCCGTGCAAAGCTTCCGAATGGTCAGGGGGTTTGGCCAGCATTTTGGATGTTGGGAAGCAATATCTCTGAAGTAGGTTGGCCTCTCTGTGGCGAAATTGATGTTTTGGAATACGTGGGTAAAAGTCCTGAAGAAATTTTTACCTCTTTACACACAAAAGCAAGCCATGGAGAAACAATCAATACTAAAACTACTAGATTCTCAAATATTGAAGAAGGATTTCATACCTATGCAGCAGATTGGACTGAAAATCAAATTGAGTTTTTTGTTGACGGAAAAAGTGTTTACACCTTTATCCCAGAAGATAAAACTAAAGAAGAATGGCCCTTTGATCAGCCTTTTTATCTATTATTGAATTTAGCCATAGGCGGAAATTTTGGGGGGCCAGAAGTTGATGACAACATCTTCCCTCAAGAATTTATAATTGACTACGTCAGAGTATATCAATAAAAAATTAGTCGGAAGACAATAACTTTTTCATCAAATTACGAAGTACAAGAAAAGCAAATACGGTTACCAAAAGTAATATAAAGCCCTGCTTGATTTCTCCATAAATAAAGTAACCCGTACTAAATAGAGCCCCGTATATTCCAATTGAACCCACCAACATACATAAAATTCCTGTTGGTACATTCCAAGCCTTTTTATCGGTAATTAAATCAATTCCATCAGCTTTAGCATTTGAGACAACTTTACTCCAACCGCGTCCACCCGGTTGAGTAATTTTATAAAAATTATTCAACGTAGTTTGATCTGAAGGAGAAGTTAACAAGGTAACCGCCACCCATGCAAGTGTGGTTAAAGCAACCCCTAAAACCAACTGTATGTCGTTGGGAATCAGTTCAAAACCTAATTTGACGTGTATGAGTTTAAAATAAAGCGCAAGAATGAAAGAAACGGTCATTGCAGTTATCTCACTATAAGCATTGATCCGATACCAAAACCAACGCATTATGAAAAGTAAACCTGTTCCTGCTCCAATTTGTAACAGGATTTGGAAAGCCTCCAAAGCGTTACTTAAAAGCAAAGCAAAAAGTGCAGAAGCAATCATCAAAATTAGCGTACTCCATCGACCAACACTTACCAATTCTTTTTCTGAAGCTTCTGGTTTTACAAACCGTTTGTAAAAATCATAGACTACATAAGAAGATCCCCAGTTTAGGTGAGAAGAAATTGTTGACATAAAAGCTGCAATCAATGAGGCAACAATAAGGCCAATCAGTCCCGAAGGTAAAAAAGTCATCATAGCAGGGTAGGCTAAATCATCTTTTACAATACTGGGATCAATATCGGGAAAGGCAAGTTGAATAGCTTCTAAACTAGGAAAGATAATTAAACTGGCAAGAGCGATAATAATCCAAGGCCATGGGCGCAAAGCATAATGAGCAAAATTGAACAGTAGGGTTGCCCAAACTGCATTTTTTTCATCCTTAGCCGACAACATTCTTTGGGCAATGTAACCTCCACCTCCAGGTTCTGCTCCCGGGTACCAGACACTCCACCATTGAATAGCTATGGGAAGGATAAATAAAGTAATGAAAACCTCACGCTGTTGGAAGTCAGGTATAAAATCTAGTTTTGGTATTACATTGGGATGAGTCAAAAGGTTATTTAAACTCCCTATTTGTGGTAAATCTATGATGTAATAAGTAGCCCAAAAGGTTGCTCCCATTGCTAAAATAAATTGAAAAAAATCTGTGATTACGACTCCTTTTAATCCTCCTAAAGAACTGTACAATACGGTAATTGTAGAAGCAATTACCAGGGTTTCTACAGCAGTAAAACCTAGGAGAACACTTCCGATTTTTATTGCTGCTAAACAAACCGAAGCCATGATCATAATGTTAAAGAATACCCCTAGATATAAAGCTCTAAATCCTCTTAAAAAAGCAGCACCTTTTCCACTGTATCGCAATTCATAAAACTCCAGGTCGGTTACAACACCAGATTTTCGCCACAATTTGGCATATACAAAAACGGTTAGCATTCCGGTAAGTAAAAAAGCCCACCATACCCAGTTACCAGAAACTCCGTTATTACGAACAATATCGGTGACTAAGTTCGGTGTATCAGCAGAAAATGTTGTTGCAACCATCGAAATCCCTAAAAGCCACCAAGGCATATTCCTACCCGATAAGAAGAATTCGGTGCTACTAGTACCTGCTTTTCTGGAAACAACAAGTCCAATAACAAGTGTAAGTGCAAAAAATAAAATAATAATCCCCCAGTCTAAAGTTGAAAGTGTCATAGTTGTCAATTAAGTTTTCAATGTATGAAAAAAATAGATACCTAATTTAAAAATCTAAATCCTTCAAATGATTTTCAAAATGCAAGATATCTTCTTTATTTGTCAAATCAGGAACGTGTTCTTGCATAGGAATCCCAATGAATGAACCTGGGCTTGCATGCACCATATTTAAGATTGCCGATGGAAGTTCTTTTTCATTGCGGGTTGGATGAACAGGACACTCTTTTAAAAATGAATAGAATTGATCTCCACTGAAAGTAAAAAGGTTCATACTCACATACAAACTCCCTTTTGAATCTGAATAATTTTTAAAATCATCTGGATCTGGTTTTTCGATAATTTCCTGAAGGTTAAAATTTAAATCAAAAACAAGCAGAGCAAAACCCGATATTTTCTTTTTATTAAATTTTAAAAAATCCATATCATAAGCAATCAAAGCTCCACCGCCTTCAATCTCTTTTATATTTTGAAATGCCTTAACGGAATACAGATTGTCACTATTGCAGACCGAAAAATACTCCTTCTTCAAATCAGGAAACTGTTCTAAAGCCTGAAAAACAGCATCTGCCGTTCCCCAAGGTTTTGCCCTTGTTGAAGGAATATGCTGAGTGACGAATTTTATCTGTAGTTGATCTAAGTCCAAAAAACCTTGAATAATTCGTCGAAAAAGGGATGAATCTTTACCTGTAATAAGGAATATTGTTTTATAGCCTGCTTGTTGGGCATTGAACAACAAATAATAGATCAACGGTTTTGAATCCGGTCCAATTTCGATGAGTCCTTTTGAACGGGTATTTGCCTGATGTAGTTTTTTATCTTCAATTTGATTCGATGAAGAAGCTTTCATCCGAGAGGACATTCCTGCAGCCAGAATAAGTAAAGAGGTATTCATAAGATGGTTTTTTTAGATTTACTCCCCCTCGATTGGACAACAGAAAAAGCATCAACTGCACCTACATTTTTCAAGGATTCTATGATATGTTTCGTATTGTTTTGGTCTGTTAAAGCAACAATGCAACCTCCTCCACCCGATCCCACAATTTTGGCTCCATAAGCTCCCGCATCCAGCACTGCATGAATCATCTCATCAATTTTAGGAGTAGTGATTTTAAGATTATTTTGAAGTTGTTCATGATGCAGATTCATCAACTTCCCCAAAGAAATTATATCGGGATTCTTTTTTTCTAATTCAAGCTTTGCAAGTTTTGTAAGGTGATGGTTTGTGATTGCTGCTCTTAGAAAAGGTGCTAAATCAAGACTAACAAAGGTTAAATAATATTCTAAATCGGAAATTAGTGCTTTTGATATTTCGAATGAAATCAGCTTTTGTTTTACTTGATCAATTGCTTTCAAAGAATTCTCTTTTAAATAGCTTAGAGAACTAAAAGTATCTTTTGCTATTCCCGAAACTCCGATTACCAATTGACCAATTGGATTTGAAAAATTCGTATAGTTATTATTGAAGGTGTTTAAATAAATCATATTTCCCAATGCGATGGTAAATTGGTCCATTTTTCCCCCAGCGGTATTGTGCTCCAATACTTCTGTTTCATATGCCAGTAGAGCTATTAAATCTGGAGTTACTTCTTCTTCAATTCCATAAGCTTCAATCAAAAACTGAATCCAAGCAATGGTTAAAGCTGAAGAACTAGACAAGCCAGCATTTATAGGGATGTCACCATTGATTTCAACATCATATCCTCTATTAGGAATACAACCATATCGACTAAGAACCCTGAGGGATGTTTGAAGATAATCTGTTTTTGTGATTGTGATTTTATCTGTTGAAAGTGGAAAGGTAACCGACTCATTCGTATTGATTTTATGAATAAAAAAACAATTCCTGTCATTAACTTCAGCCTTAATTTGAATCTTACGATCAATAGCACAAGCTATTACTGGAAGTTGTAAATAATCTTGATGATCCCCAAAAAGACAAATTCGCGCGGGGGCTTGAGATAAAATAATTTTTGACAAAAAGTTTGTGATTTTATTTTGTGCAATATAAAAAATTATTGAACTAAAACAGCCCCCCTATCCTTACACCAACTCTGTATTAAAAAAATACATACCTTTCTGATAATAAATCAAATTCCATGAAAAAATTTGACCGCCGATCTTTCATTAAAACTTCATCCTTATCTGCTGCTGCAATAGCGTCACCCTTCTCATTAGAAAATTGTATAAATCCAAAAGCTGCTACAAATGGAATTTATATGGGAGGTTATGCTGCACCCAAAATCCCGAATTTACGTGCTGCTTTTATTGGTGTTGGAGCTCGTGGGGGAGACCACCTTAAAGTTTTAGCATCCATAAAGAACACCGAAGTAGTAGCCATAAGTGACCTTTATGAGGATAATGTAATTCGTTGGAAAAAAATAGCTTTTGATATTGGAAAAGGACAACGTCATCAAAACATCGCAACTTATTATGGAGAAGAAAACTTGTGGAAAACCATGCTCAAAGAAGTAAAACCTGATGTCGTATTTATTGCTACCAATTGGAAAAATCATGCGCCCATGGTAATTAAAAGCATGGAAAGTGGCGCTCATTCTTTTGTAGAGGTTCCCATTGCAACTACTTTAAAGGAAATGTGGGGTATTGTTCGTACTTCAGAAGAAACGCAAAAACATTGTATGATGATGGAAAATGTCAATTACGGAAGAACCGAATTGATGTACCTCAACATGTGCCGTCAACGAGTTATTGGTGAGCTATTACATGCAGAAGCAGCTTATATTCATGACCTGCGTTTTCAAATGGAAGAACAAAAGCGAGGAACAGGCTCTTGGAGAACCCATCATTACGCAAATGGTAAAGGAAACCTATATCCCACTCATGGGCTTGGGCCCGTTGCCCAATACATGAATATTGCGCGTACAGATGATAATTTCAAAAGTCTTGTTTCCTATTCTACCCCAGCGTTAGGAAGAAAAAAATATGCCAAAAAAAACTATGCTTCAAATCACAAATGGAACCAACTTGATTATCAAAATGGTGATTTAAACACCTCGATAATTAAAACTCAATTGGGCAGAACCGTAATGATTCAATGGAACGAAACCAGCCCAAGACCCTACACGCGTCACAACCTTATTCAAGGAACCAATGGCGTACTTGCAGGTTTTCCATCCCGTGTAGCGTTAGAAGGAGGCTTTGAGGGACTGACTGAAGATCATCACTCTTGGATTCAAGGAGAAGCATTAGAACTCCTCTACGAAAAGTATGATCACCCCTTGTATAAAAGGCTCAATCAAAAAACTCAAAACAGTGGTCATGGAGGAATGGACGGGATTATGATTCATCGTATCGTAGAATGCTTACAGCAAGGTTTACCTCTAGATCAGAATGTGTACGAGGGTTGTTTTTGGAGTGCAGTAACACCCCTCTCAGGAGCCTCCATAACTCAGGAGGGCGCTCCACAACAGTTTCCTGATTTTACCCTTGGAAGATGGAAAGAGACTGCGCCTTTAGGTATTGTAAGTTAAACTACTATGGAAAAATCAATCCAAAGATCTGGTTTAAAAAAATTGACAAGACTTCTCAATGAATATAATTCATTGGAGAATTAAATCCCTGTTAAAAAATTTCATTCCAAAAAAATATATGTTAGGTTTGAATTATGAAATCCAATTGGAAAAGATTCAGTTTTTTTGCAAGCCTTTTATTTGGTTTAAATCTATTGCAAGCTCAAACCTTTGAGCTAAAACCTCAAGAATTTGAAACCGAAGGCAACAAAGAGTCCCTTCTGTTGCCCGAGGAAGACCCCAGCGATCTACCCAATTATTTAAAAAGGGATTTTTTTAAAAACACACCAGACCCGAGCAGTAAAAATGAATATTTTGATCGCTCAAAAATTGAAATGAATCAACAGGAGACCTTTGTTGATCCTGGAGAATACTATCTAAATAAGTTACGATCCCCTGAAAAAGAGAAAAATCCAAACGATTTTAAGGTCGATCAATATTTAGGAGATTTCAAAAGCAATGCCCCCTATGTTCATGTAATTTTCAGAGATCATGAAGCTGCAGATGGAGATCGAGTAAAAATATTATTTAATGATCGTGTTGTTGAGGCTAATGTATTGCTTCAAGAAAGATTCAAACAGTTAACTGTTGATTTAATTTCAGGCTTCAATAAAATTGATTTTGTGGCTCTTAACCAAGGTGAATCAGGTCCAAATACCGCTGAAATAAGAGTATACGATAATGAAGGAATGTTGCTCATGGCTAACCAATGGAATCTGGCTACAGGAACCAAAGCAACCCTAATCGTAGCAAAACAATAGTTGTTTATTGCAATTGTTAAGCTTTGAAAAAAGCAATATCTTTAAAAGTTTTAAAAAAAATTATGAAAAATACGTTTCCCTTTTTAGCATGCACACTTACCTTTACTGCCCTTCTAGTTATTGGCTGTAATAAGGTTTCAGAAAGATCTTCTGGAATTGACTTTTCGTTACTAGATACTAATGTTCGTCCTCAAGATAATTTTTATAATTATGTAAACGGAACCTGGATGGCCAACACAAAAATTCCTGACGATAGAACTCGTTGGGGCAGTGCATACGAAGTTCGCAAAAAAACAGATGAAGATGTTCTTGCTCTATTAAAAGAAGCTTCAAAAACCCAACTTGATGAAAATTCTGATGAAGGAAAAGCAGTAGCATTTTTTAAACTAATAAACGATACCATCAAAAGAAATGCTGAAGGAATTGATCCGCTAAAGCCTTATTTAAAAAAAATCGATGAAATAAGCTCATTAGAAGGGATCCAAAATTATTTGATTCATACAGAACCTATTGGAGGTGGTGGTATTTTAGGATTTTATGTTTCATCTGATGCTAAAAACAGTAATAAAAATGCTCCACATATGTATCCAGGGGCCTTAGGGATCGAAAGAGATTATTACCTAAATGATAATGATGACTCAAAAAAAATAATGGAGCAATATGAAGCTCATGTAGCTCGTATGCTTAGCTATATTGATCTAGAACAAATAACTGAATTAGCATCAACTGTAGTTGCTATGGAAACTCAAATGGCAGCTGCTCGAATGGATAAGGTAGAACGTCGAGATCCGGCAAAACGTTACAATCCCACATCAATAGAAGGATTACAACTATTAATTCCATCAATAAGCTGGTCTTCATATTTCAACGGAATTGGAGCAAAAGATCTGGATCGAGATATCATAATTACCGACCAAGGTTATTTTGCCTCATTGAATGAATTATTAAAAAATAACAGCATTCAAGATTGGAAAACATATTTAAAATGGTCCCTAGTAGATCGATTTGCAAGTAGGCTATCAACTGAAATGGATAAAACTAATTGGGACTTTTATTACAAAACACTTCAAGGTGCTAAAACTCAAGAACCCCTGGAAAAAATAGCCTTAAGAATAGTCAATGGAAGTTTAGGGCAGCCCTTAGGGAAACTCTATGTTGCTGAAAAATTTCCTCCCCAAGCTAAAGAAAAAATCAAAGAATTGGTGAGTAATTTAATTGAAGCCTATAAAATTAGAATCAATAATTTAGAATGGATGGATGCATCAACAAAAAGTAAAGCCATCGAAAAGCTTGAAAAAACAACTGTTAAGGTTGGTTATCCCGATCAATGGGAAGATTATCAAAAATTATCTCTAAAAGATTCGGAACAGCGTGTTTCTTATTTGGGAGCAGTACTAAACATTGCTCGCTTCTATTTCATGAAAGATCTTGAAGATTTGAAAAAACCAGTAGATAAAACCAAGTGGTTTATGTCTCCTCAAACTGTAAATGCATATTACAACCCAACCTACAATGAGATCGTTTTTCCTGCTGCAATTTTACAACCGCCTTTCTTCGATTTTAAAGCAGATGCAGCTGTTAATTATGGGGCCATTGGTGGAATTATTGGCCACGAAATTTCTCATGGGTTTGACGATAGTGGTGCCGATTATGATGCAGAAGGAAACCTAGTGAATTGGTGGTCAGAAGATGATTTGACTGAATTTAATAATCTTGGAGAAAAACTAGCAGATCAATACAGTACTCTTGAAGTACTCCCCGAGGTTTTTATCAATGGGAAATTTACATTAGGAGAAAACATAGGGGATTTAGGAGGTATTAACGCTTCTTTTGACGCTTTAGAATTACACTTCAAAAAATATGGAAAACCCGATCCAATCGATGGGTTTTCTGCTGAAGAACGTTTTTTTCTTTCATGGGGAACTGTTTGGAGAACTAAAACTAGAAATGAAGCACTTAAAAATCAAGTGCGAACAGATCCGCATTCTCCCGGAATTCAAAGAGCGATGCAACCACTAAAAAATATGGATGCCTTTTACGCTACCTTTAATGTAAAAGAAGGAGATTCAATGTATTTAAAACCAAAAGACCGCGTTTATATTTGGTAAAACAAATGCTTTTTTGAGCCAGGACTTTAGTCTTAACTTTTTCTTATCTTTATTTGTAATGGAATTATTATCCACACTTCTTCAAGAATTAATCAGTTCTATAGAGTTGATTATGTTTCTTCTCATTATTGGTGGAGGTGTATTTTTACTTATTCAATCCAGAGGAAAACCTCTTTTGTTTATCAAAAGTGTCCCAAAACTTCTTTTTAGTAAAGAAAAAGGTGTAGGGATTTCAAGATTTCAAGCCTTATCCGCAGTTTTAGCTTCAACGGTTGGGTTGGGAAATATTTCAGGAGTAGCAATTGCTATTTATATGGGAGGTCCTGGAGTTTTGGTATGGATGTGGGTTACAGCATTACTAGGAGCAATCATCAAATTTTATTCTTGTACACTGGCGATTCTTTTTAGAGAAAAAGAGGAAGACGGTAGTCCATTAGGAGGACCGATGTATTATATGAGAATTGCCGTTCCCCGTTATGGTAAAACTTTTGCTGTTTGGTTTTCCATTGCTGGTCTATTTGGAGTACTCCCTGCTTTTACTGCTAACCAGTTGACCCAAACTATAGTAACTGTAATTGAACCCAATCAATATTTGAATTTAGGAATTTTAAATTGGAAGCTCATCATCGGAGTTGTATTAGCAGTTCTGAGTGCATTTGTGATTTTAGGGGGTTTAAAAAAAATAGTCGCTGTGACCTCGATGCTAGTCCCATTAATGGTGGGCTTATATTTTAGCATGGGTATTATTATGCTTGCCCTTAAAGCAGAAGCAATAATTCCAGCTTTTCAAAAAATATTCGATCAAGCTTTTTCTTTTCAGGCGGCGGCAAATGGCAGTTTTTGGGCGCTGGTTATTCTCGGAGTTCGCAGAGCTGTTTTTTCTAATGAAAGTGGTGTAGGTAATGCACCCATGTATCATGGCCAATCCAATACCATAAATCCAATTGATGAGGGATTAGTTGCCTCTTTAGGACCTTTATTGGATACCGTTTTAGTATGCTCAATTACGGGCTTAATAATTATTATTAGTGGAGCAACAGAAGTTGGAGAATTGAATGGAATTGAACTTACCCTTGAGGCTTTCAAAAGACTTTTTTATGGAATTGGAGATGAATTGTTGTTGTTGATGGTCTTTGTTTTCGGAATTTCAAGCTTATTTACCTATTCTTATTATGGTGTTAAATGTTTACGGTATTTAACCCAAATATCTTGGGGCAATTGGTATAATTACATTTATATTATTAGTATTGTTTTTTTTGCAATAACAACAGTTGATCTAGTTATCGGAATCATCGATTTATCTTTTGCACTTATGGCAATCCCCAATATGATTTCACTTCTCTGGCTTTCAAAAAAAGTGAAAAAATTATTACTTGCTAACTAACTTTTATTGATTTGTGGAGAAACAAAACGAACGCGGAACAAAGTTTGTTTTTTTGTACATTTATTGAAACAATTTGATAACATAATACTTATGAAGAATCTTATTATTGCATTTATCAGCTTCACTTTATTGTTGAATGGATTTAATGTTGAAGCCCAACGCAAAAAATCATCTCAAAAAAAATCAGATCCTATCTCTTTGGATGCCTTTAAATTTAGGAACATAGGACCTGCTTTTCTATCTGGAAGAATTGCAGATATTGCCATTCATCCTGAAAACGATAATATTTGGTATGTTGCCGTAGGGTCAGGAGGAGTATGGAAAACTAAAAATTCAGGAACTACTTGGACGCCTATTTTTGATGATCAAATTTCATATTCAACGGGTTGTATTACCATCGATCCCAACAACCCTGCTCGTATTTGGGTAGGAAGTGGAGAAAATGTTGGAGGGCGTCATGTTGGTTATGGAGATGGAGTTTACCTAAGTGCAAATAATGGAGGTTCATGGAAGAACATGGGATTAAAAAATTCTGAACATATTTCGAAAATCATCGTACACCCTAACAACTCAGATGTTGTTTGGGTAGCAAGTCAAGGTCCTCTTTGGAAAAAAGGAGGAGAGCGAGGTGTTTATAAAACAACCAATGGAGGTAAAACATGGAAACGTATTTTAGGAAACTCCCAATGGACGGGAGCTACCGATCTAATTATCGATCCAAACAATCCTCAGGTTTTGTACGCTGCTACCTGGGATCGACATCGTACCGTTGCCGCCTATATGGGGGGAGGCCCTGGATCGGGAATTCACCGTTCTAGAGATGGTGGTGAAAGTTGGGAAAAACTTAGCAATGGATTGCCTGAGTCCAATATGGGGAAAATTGGTTTAGCTATTTCTCCTCAAAAATCAAATGTGCTCTATGCTGCAATAGAACTGGATAGAACTAAAGGTGGAGTTTATCGATCAGAAGACAACGGTAATTCTTGGTCTAAAATGTCAGATACAGTTTCTGGAGGTACAGGTCCGCATTACTATCAAGAACTTTATGCAAGTCCACACAAATTTGATCGTTTATATCTTATGAATGTCAGGGTTTTAACTTCAGAGGATGGAGGGAAAAACTTTGAACAATTAAAAGAAGAGAAAAAACATTCAGATAATCATGCTTTGATATTCAAAAAAGATGATCCCAACTACCTCATGATTGGAACAGATGCAGGGATTTATGAAAGTTTTGATTTGGCAAAAAACTGGAGATACATAAAAAACCTTCCTTTAACTCAGTTCTATAAAGTTGCTGTAAACAATGCGGAACCCTTTTACAGTATATTTGGTGGAACCCAAGATAATGGGTCTGTCGGAGGACCATCTGCAACAGATGAACGAGAAGGAATTGCAAACAAACACTGGTACAAAACCTTATTTGCTGATGGACATCAATCAGCTACAGATCCAATCCACAACGATATTATTTATGCAGAAACTCAACAAGGAGGTTTACACCGAATAGACTTAACCTCAGGAGAACCTGTGTTGATTCAACCACAAGCCGGAGAGGGAGATCCTTATGAGCGCTTCAACTGGGATGCTCCAATCTTGGTCAGTCCACACAACCCCAGTAGGCTCTACTTTGCTTCATACCGAGTATGGAAATCAGAAAGTCGCGGGGATGACTGGAAACCTATTTCAGGAGACTTAACTCGAAATGAGGAACGCATAAAACTTCCTATCATGGGGCGTCAACAAAGCTGGGATAATCCTTGGGATGTTGGGGCTATGTCAAATTACAATACAATTACTTCTTTGTCAGAGTCACCTGTAAAAGAGGGAGTCCTTTTTGCTGGAACCGATGATGGTTTTATTCAAATAACACAAAATGGTGGGACACAGTGGACACAAGTCCCCGTATCTAAACTGGGGCTTCCAAGTCGTTCCTTTGTAAATGACATCAAAGCAGATTTGTATGATCCCAACACCTTTTATGTAGTTTTGGACAATCATAAAGAAGGTGACTTCAACCCCTACATCTACAAAAGTACCGATCTAGGAAAAACTTGGACATCAATCAGCAGCAACCTTCCAAAACGCACTTTGGTATGGAGAATTGTTCAAGATTATAAAAACAAAAACTTGCTTTTTGCAGCAACCGAATTTGGGGTTTATGTAAGTTTAAATGCCGGGGCTGAATGGCAAAAGCTTCCTGGAACACCAACTTTGCCCTTTAGAGATTTAGTAATCCAAAAAAGAGAAAATGACCTGGTGGCAGCATCATTTGGACGAGGATTCTATGTGCTCGATGATTATAGTGCATTACGAGAAATGACTCCTGAAAACCTAGCAAGCAAGGGGAAATTATTTGCACCTAGAACTGCAAAATGGTACGTCCCAAGAAGTAATGTTGGAAACACAGGTGCAGACTACTTTTTTTCTAAAAACCCAACTTTTGGAGCAGTTTTCACTTATCATATTTCCGATGATTTTACAAGTCAAAAAGAAAATCGTAAAAAGAAAGAGAAAAAATTAAATGAGAAAAAATTAAATGTGCCTTTCCCTGGATGGGCGGCTTTGGATAATGAAGAAAAAGAAAAAGGGACATCAGTTTTATTAACTATTGAAGATCCTGAAGGCAATATCATTCGGAAAATCAGTGAAAAAGCCAAAAAAGGGACTCACCGTATTGCATGGGATTTAAAACATTTTAATCCGTTTTCTATTCCTGAAGATGGGAAAATAAAAAATCCTGAGTACAATTCGGGAGCACTAGCAATTCCGCAAAAATATACAGCTACTCTTTATCTAGAGGAGAATGGAATCATTACCCAATTGGATGATCCAGTTGATTTTGATGTGAAGCCAATTCGCGATGGGATTCTTAAAGGTGCTTCATACAAAGATTACGATGCATACCGAACCAATATGAATGATTTGATTAAAAAAATTGATGTTTTAGAAGATGTTTTTGAACGTAATGAACAAAAACTATCTGCTCTGAATACTGCGTTAAAAAATTCAAGTATTGTTCCCGGAGAAATGAACCAAAAAATTCAAAACATTCAAAACGAAATTGATAAACTCAAAACAACTATTGAAGGTCACGCTTCTAAAAGAGAAATTGGAGAGCGTAACTCTCCTACTATTGGCACCCATCTTAGAGTAGCTTATCGAGGATTATTTTCTACCTATGGACCAACAGCTTTACATCAAAAAAGTATGGCATTAGCACAAAAGATGATTCAAAAAATAGAAGAAAAGATTCTGGATCTAAATACAAATAAAATTATTCCATTGGAAAAAGAATTTAAAGACCAAGGTGCTCCTTACATTCAAGGTCAAGGAATCAAATAAACAATACAAACCCCCTAATAAAAAAATTAGGGGGTTTAAATTTTAATACTATGAATTTCAAGAACATCCATGGGACTTCAATCGACCCAATTACCTATACCAAGAATATGGTTTCCAAACATCCTTTGATTACCATCCATGTAGGAACAGATTCACAAAGCGTAGCCAAACAAACTCAATATGCAACCGTTATTGCTTATCGATTAGGAAATCATGGAGTTCACTATATCGTTCACAAAATTGGTGTTCCTAAAATCAAAGATCTGTGGACCCGTTTATGGAAGGAAACTGAAATGAGTATTAACATTGCCGAAAAGATGAAAAAAGCCCTTGGTATTGAAGTTCAAATCGACATGGATTATAATGAAGATGAAAGCTTTAAATCGAATCGGTTGGTTAATGCATCCCGAGGGTGGGCCAATTCTTTAGGTTATCAAGTAAATATGAAACCCAATATTCAAGTGGCAACTCGAGCAGCTGATCATCATTGTAGATAGATAAGTTTCTTGTTTTTAAATCCATAAAAACTTATTCCCAATAATCATAGACTAATACATCGGTTGTAAAAGGGAGGAAAAGCTTTACAAATTCCTGATGAATTGAATGAGGAAGGTATATTTCATCTCGATCCTTTTCAGTTTCAAAGTACATGGTTAGACTGTGAGTATAGCCCTTGTTAAGCTTTTCTGGGGATACATTTTCTGAATAATTAAGGTTTTTTACTCCAGCAATTTCTCTGAGTGAATAAGCTCCCTTCTCAACGGCTTTTAATTCTTTTGGAGATGTATTTTCCTTGTATTTAATCAATACTATGTGCTGTAATTTTTTTTGCTTCACTTGAGGTTGTTTTTTGTGTGTTGAATTACACGATGAAATTAAAAATAAAGTAATTAAAAAAACTATTCGGTTTAACATAAGGTTGGGTTTAAATTGAATTATGAAATTTAAAAAATGCTTTTAGTACTTCTTTTGGAGTTTCAATATGGGGATAATGTCCTATGTTTTGAAGAAAAAAGGTCATAGACTCAGGTTGTAATTTATGGAAAAAATCGGCTGTAGGTTTTCCGGAAATTGGATCTTCAATTCCATTAATCATTGCCATTGGAATTTTAGGACTCTCTATGGGTTGTCTCCAACGATCTAAATAAGTCCATCGTTCTTTCAAATATTTTAATAAAAGTGGAATCATTTTGCGACCATCATTTTCTTCAAGTAATGTCCATGAAGATTGCAAAAATTCAGGTGTGGGAGGGTTTTCTTTACTGAAAATATCACGCATGGTTTTATCAAAGGTTGGTTTTGAAAGAAAACGCCCAAGGAAGGGCCCAAAAAAAGAGGCTAAAAGCTTTTGTATCGGGCGAGGTGTATTTGCTTCTGGAAACATTCCTCCATTCATAAAAACAGCTGATAACCATCGTGTCTTTATTTTTTTATCATCCATACGCGCCAATAACTCTTGAGCTACGGTATCCCCAATATCATGAGCAAAAATATGAGCCTGATCAATTTTTAGTTCATCCATCAATAATTCAATTGCATCCGATTGTTTTATTATAATATCAGAGCTCAATTCATCTTTTGAAATTCCCAAACCTGGAAGGTCGGGAACAATACAGTCAAATTTACTGGATAATTCTGGAAAAATTGAAGCAAAATCCCATGAAGAGGTTGGAAACCCGTGAATGCAAAGAAGAGGAACTCCTTTCCCTTCCCGAACAAAAAAGATTGATGTATCTTCAGAATATAGAACAGTACCTTTTGCAAACCATGTTTTAATATCCATTTTTAACCTCTTTTTTATTCAAGGTAATGAAAAAAGAATGGGATTCTAATTGATTCTATTTTTTCTATCTTGGAGGTAAAATTAAATTCAAATTTTATCCCATGAAAAATATTCATCTTATCCTATTTAGTTTTTTGATGCTAAGCCTTAATGCTCAAACCAACTACAAAACTTTTATGGAAGCCATCGATTCTAAGTCATCAAAATATTCCGAAATAGCTCAAACCATATGGAACTATGCAGAAATGGGTTATCAGGAAAAAAAAAGTAGTGCACTTCTCCAAAAAACTTTGGCCGATGAAGGCTTTATGATTAAAAAAGGAATTGCTGAAATCCCAACTGCTTTCTCTGCAAGTTTTGGAACTGATGGTCCTGTAATAGCAATTTTAGGAGAATATGATGCCCTACCCGGTTTATCTCAAAAAAATGTCCCTTACAAAATATCAAACAATACAAGAGCTGGTCATGGATGTGGCCACCATTTATTTGGAACAGCATCTGCAGCTGCAGCAATTGCCATTAAAAATTATCTACAAAAAACAGGGAAGGCTGGAACAGTAAAATTCTTTGGCTGTCCAGCAGAGGAAGGAGGTTCAGGAAAAGTTTATATGACTCGAGCGGGACTTTTTGATGATGCAAATGTTGCTTTACACTGGCATCCCAATAATAAAAATGCTGCAAATCCTGGAGCAGCATTAGCAAACAAATCGGCTAAGTTTCGGTTTTATGGAGTATCTTCTCATGCAGCAGCGGCACCCGAACAAGGAAGATCAGCTCTCGATGCAGTAGAATCAATGAATTTCATGGTCAACATGATGCGAGAACACATGCCTTCAAGTGCTCGAATACATTATGTAATTACTCGCGGAGGAGAAGCTCCAAATGTAGTCCCAGATTTCGCTGAAGTTTATTATTATGCACGCCATGAACAAAGAGATGTTGTTATTGAAATTTTTGATCGGATTGTAAATACGGCAAAAGGTGCAGCTCTTGGCACTGGAACAACCATGGATTTTGAAATGATCGGAGGAACCCATGAACTATTACCCAATGATGTTTTACAAAAATTAATGTACAAGAGTCTTACAGAAATAAATGGTTTTAGCTACAATAACGAAGAAAAAGGATTCGCCGAAAAAATATCCAAAACTTTAGAAAAACCTCTAAATATGAAATATGTAAATGGAGTAGAACCCTATGATCCCAATGCTTTACCTATGGGATCAACCGATGTTGGTGATGTAAGTTTTATGGTGCCAACCGCAGGAATGAGTGCAGCTACTTGGGTGCCTGGCACCCCTGCTCATAGCTGGCAAGCAGTTGCTAGTGGTGGAACTTCCATAGGAAATAAAGGCATGGTCGTTGCAGCTAAAACCTTGGCTCTAACGGCACTTAAATTGATCGATGATCCTAAAATAATAGAAAAAGCACACACTGAATTTATCCAAAAACGTGGGAAGGATTTTAAATACATACCTCTTTTGGGAGATCGAGAACCTGCTCTAAATTATCGGAATTAAGAATTATTAATTTTAAAACTCAATTCATTGTTCTCAAAACCAATGCTGATTGAATAATAAGCTTCAAGTTCTTCCGATATTTTATCCTTCGATTAGTTCAATTATATTAATCAAAGCAGGGTTTCTGTTATTACTGTTCCAAACAGCTGAAAGAACAGTTCGCTGAGGAAGATGGTCCATTTCTATAAATTTCACTCCTTTTGCAGACTTCATTTGTAAAGATTTTGGAACAATTGAAATGCCCAAATGATGAGCTACCAATTTATAGATTGTATTTGAATGAATTGTATTATGGGATACTATGGGTGAAAAACCGCTGTCTTTAAAAAGCTGAAGAACTTTTTGATAATAAGATGGGCTATACTTTTGATCAAACAAAATAAAGGGCTCGTCTTTGAGTTGTACTAAGCTTTTGAAATTACTCTGATCTAAAGGATGGTTTTTGGGTAAAACTAGACAAAAAGGCTCCTTCAATACGGCTCGGTATTCTAGACCTCTAGGAATGTTTTCTAGGCGCACAAAAGCTAAATCAAGCTCTTGAACCAATAGACCTTGAATTTGCTTTTGATTATCCATTTCTTTTAAATTGAAAATTATCTTGGGATGCAATTTTCGAAAGGAAATTAAAAGATCTGGGATAATCTTTTGCATGGCAGATCCAACATATCCTAAATTCAAATTTCCTTGTTTCCCTTGATCAATTAATTGAGTGTGTCCAATGATTTGGTCCAATTTTCTCAAATAATGGGTTATTTCTTCTTTAAGATATATTCCAGGAGGAGTCAAAACAACTTTTCGAGTATTCCTTTCAAAAAGCTGAACGCCCAATTGATCTTCCAATTCTTTGATCTGTTTACTAAGTCCTGGCTGAGATATGAACAAACGCTCGGCTGCTTTTCGAAAATGAAGTTCTTCTGCTACAGCTAAAAAATACTGCAATTGACGAAAATTTAATTGATAATTCATAGTTATTAATCTTGTGTACAAATGATCTTATTAAGTATTAAATATAAGCGTAATTTTAAATTAAAATCGTGTGCACATGAACTTTAATTATGGATCCGATAAGTTGACATTAAAAAAAATTATGCAATTGGCGCAGGGATTACGCAGGGGATTCTTACTTCCTGAGGTGATTTCTGGAATTCATAAAAACAATGAAATTGTTCAAAATATCGTTCACTCTAAAATAGCTGTTTACGGGATCAATACTGGGTTTGGTCCATTATGCGATACCCTTATTTCTGCAAAAGAAACCAATACACTTCAACGGAATTTATTAATTACACATGCCGTGGGAGTCGGTAAACCAATTAAAAAAAAGCTTTCAAAAATCATGATGATTTGTAAGGTTCATGCATTGTGTCAAGGATACTCTGGGATCAGGCTAAAAGTGATTGAACGAATATTGTATTTCATAGAAAATAATTTAATCCCAGTAGTTCCTGAGCAAGGATCTGTTGGGGCATCTGGTGACTTAGCTCCCTTATCTCATCTTTTTTTACCACTCATCGGAGAGGGAGAATTTTGGATAAATAATGAAATTGTTGATGCAAAAAAAGTACTATTGAAACATAATCTAGAGCCCATTGTTCTTGAAGCAAAAGAAGGCTTAGCATTGATAAACGGTACTCAATTTATCCTTGCCCATACTCTTGTTGGTTTGGAAAAAATGAATTACATACTCGATTTGGCTGATGTTGCTGGAGCGATGAGCCTAGAAGGTTTTCAGGGTAGTGCAGCTCCATTTAAGAATGCTTTACATGAAATTCGCCCTTTCAAAGGATCGCAAGAAGTTGCGAAACGAATGCGTTTACTTTTAAAAGATTCTGAAAATTTAAATGCCCATAAGAATTGTAATCGCGTACAAGACCCTTATTCAATTCGATGCATTCCACAAGTTCATGGGGCTTCACGCAATGCTTATTACCATCTCAAAAAACTGGCAACGATTGAACTCAATGCTGTTACCGACAATCCCATAATTTTAAGTGATATCGAAATAATTTCGGGAGGTAATTTTCACGGACAACCCTTGGCAATAGCCTTGGATTATGTTTCTGTTGCTGCTTCTGAGCTGGGCAATATTTCTGATCGCCGTTGTTATCTTTTATTGGAAGGTAAGTACGGATTGCCCCGATTGCTAACTGAAAAAGGAGGAGTGAATTCTGGTTATATGATTCCCCAATATACAACTGCAGCATTAGTAACCGAAAACAAATCGCTTTGTTTTCCTCCATCAGCTGATAGTGTACCCACTTCTTTAGGCCAAGAAGACCATGTTTCTATGGGCAGTATTTCAGGGCGAAAATTCAATCAAATTTTAGGTAACTTAGAGAAGATACTTGCTATAGAGTTAATGTATGCTGCACAGGCATTAGAGTTTCGAGGTTCACACAAATGCTCTTCAATAATAGAAAAAAATCATCGCTTGATTCGTTCGAAAGTCCCAAAATTAGAAGAAGATCGATTACTAAAAAACGACATCAATTCGATGATTAAAATGGTCACTAATCAATCTTTTTCTGTAAACTAATGGTTCCAAAAACAACTGTATTTATGAGTAAAATTCTTCAGGGGATTCCTGAGAAACTACCCCCAGAATACATTGCCTCTAAAAACATTAATCGAGCTCCAAAAAGAAAAGACAGTCTATCTAAACAAGAAAAGCAATTGGCTATTCGAAATGGATTACGCTATTTCCCTGAACATTGGCATTCGGTTTTGGCCAAAGAATTTACTCAAGAACTTCTTGATTATGGTAGGATTTACATGTTCCGTTTTAAGCCCTCTTATGCCATTTATGCAAGACCTATCTCAGAATATCCTGCTCAGTCGACTCAGGCTGCAGGAATTATGTTGATGATTCAAAACAACCTCAATCCTGATGTCGCTCAACATCCGGAAGAATTAATAACGTATGGGGGTAATGGAGCTGTTTTTCAAAATTGGGCACAGTACTTAATCACGATGCAATACTTGGCGCAAATGACAGACCATCAAACCCTACATCTCTATTCTGGTCACCCTATGGGCTTATTTCCTTCCACAAAAGAATCCCCTCGAGTTGTTGTTACTAACGGGTTAATGATTCCTAATTATTCAAACCCAAATTCTTGGGAGAAATTTAATGCCCTTGGGGTTACCCAATACGGTCAAATGACTGCTGGTTCATTTATGTATATTGGACCTCAAGGAATTGTTCATGGCACTACCATTACTCTACTAAACGCTTTTCGAATGATTTTAAGTCCTAAAGAAACTGTTGTTGGAAAGGTCTTTCTAACTGCTGGTTTAGGTGGAATGAGCGGAGCTCAACCCAAATCAGGTAACATCTGTGGATGCATTACAGTATGTGCAGAGGTAAATCCCAAAGCAGCAATCAAAAGATATGAACAAGGCTGGGTAGATGAATTGATTTACGATTTACCTTCTTTAGTAAGTCGCATTGAAACGGCACAAAAAAACAAGGAAATTGTTTCAATAGCTTTCATCGGAAATGTTGTGGATGTATGGGAATATTTTGATCAAAAAAACATTCATGTCCATTTAGGATCCGATCAAACTTCGCTTCATATTCCATGGACAGGGGGGTACTATCCTGTTGGAATGTCTTATGATGAATCAAATCAAATGCTTCAACAGAATCCAAAGTTGTTTAAAGAACATGTGCAAAAATCATTGAGGCGACATGCTGCTGCTATTCAAAAACACACCGAAAAAGGAACTTATTTTTTTGATTATGGAAATGCCTTTTTACTTGAAGCTTCTCGAGCTGGAGCTCCTATTCTGGCAAAAAATAAAATTGATTTTAAATATCCCTCTTATGTACAAGATATTCTTGGGCCGCTTTGTTTTGACTATGGTTTTGGGCCGTTTCGATGGGTATGTGTTTCCGGAAAAGCAGAAGATTTAGACAAAACAGATTCCATTGCTCTTAAGGTAATGCGAGAAATTAAAAAAACAGCTCCCCCAGAAATTCAATTACAAATACAAGACAACATTAGATGGATTAAAGAAGCAAAAAAAAATAAGTTAGTTGTTGGTTCTCAAGCTCGCATCTTATATGCAGATGCGGAAGGGCGCATAAAAATAGCCCAGGCATTTAATACCTCCATTGCAAAAAATGAAATCGGCCCAATCGTTTTGGGAAGAGATCATCATGATGTAAGTGGAACAGATTCTCCTTATCGAGAAACTTCTAACATTTATGATGGCAGTAAATTTACTGCTGACATGGCAATTCATAATGTGATAGGAGACAGTTTTAGAGGTGCGACTTGGGTATCAATACACAATGGAGGTGGAGTTGGTTGGGGTGAGGTTATCAACGGTGGCTTTGGAATGTTACTTGACGGTAGTCATGAAGCATCTGAACGACTTAAAAATATGTTGTTTTTCGATGTAAACAATGGAGTTGCTCGCCGAAGTTGGGCTCGAAACAGAGAGGCTGTTTTTGCAATTAAAAGAGAGATGGAACGAACCCCCAATTTAAAAGTTACATTACCAAATCTGGTGGATGATTCAATTATTAATCAACTTTTTTAGATGAATATCCTTTTTAAAAACATCAAAGAATTAATTCAAATTCGAGAAAAATCGGAGATTTTTATTTCGGGAAAAGCAATGAAAACGTTACCTAGCATTCAAAATGCATATTTACTCATAAAAAAGGGAGTCATCGCGGCTTACGGTCCAATGAGCGAATACCCAGAATATGAAGTTGATGAAATAGTTGACTCAACAGGAAAAATGATTTTACCCTCTTGGTGTGATTCACATACGCATTTGGTTTATGCTGGTAATCGGGAGGGAGAATTCGAAGATCGAATCAAAGGGTGTAGTTATCAAAAAATTGCAGAAATGGGTGGTGGAATTCTAAATTCTGCTAAAGTTTTAAAAAATACTTCTTTAGAGGACTTATATCTTCAAAGTAAAGTAAGACTTGAAGAAGTAATGTGTCTTGGGACAGGAGCTATTGAAATAAAGTCGGGCTATGGTTTAACCCCCAAGTCTGAATTAAAAATGTTAAGAGTCATCAAACGGTTACAAAATGAGTTTCCTGTAACTATCCAAGCTACATTCTTGGCAGCTCATGCGATTCCAGAGACCCATAAATCTAATAAAGAGTTGTTTCTCAAAACAATGTTAGAAGAAACTTTACCTATTATTAAAAAAGAAAACCTAGCTTCTGCAGTTGATGTTTTTTGTGAAACTGGTTATTTTACTACTGAAGATACTGCCTATGTTTTAGAAACTGCCCAAGATTATGGCCTGAAACCTAAAATACATGTAAACCAATTTAACGCGATAGGAGGAGTAGGCATTGGAGTTTATTACAATGCCCTTTCGGTAGATCATTTGGAGCTAATACGTGATGAGGACTTAGCTGTTTTAAAAGGAAGTAAAACCATGCCAGTTGCTTTACCAGGTTGCTCCTTTTTCTTAGAAATTCCGTATACCCCTGCCCGAAAAATAATAGATTTCGGACTTCCCTTGGCTTTGGCTTCGGATTACAATCCTGGATCTGCTCCGTCTGGAAACATGAATTTTATTGTTTCAACAGCATGTATAAAAATGAAAATGACGCCTCAAGAGGCTATCAATGCAGCAACAATCAATGGAGCTTTTGCAATGGGTGTAGAACATGAAGTAGGATCAATAACTGTAGGTAAAAAGGCTAACTTAATTTTAACAAAACCCGTTCATTCGCTGACCGATCTCCCCTATTGTTTTGGATCAAATTTGATTGAACAAGTTTATGTTAACGGAAAAGCAGTTAAGAATTAAATTATGAATGCAATCGATCTAAACATTTATAACTTGAATTATGATCCTCCCAAAAAAGAATTGTGGAAAGGTCATACATCTGTATCAAAACTCAATGTTAAATATTGGAGTCAACGGATCGAATGTATCAATTTACAAAACGATTTAACCGAAGTCGAAAAACCCGATTTTGCAATAATCGGATATGCATGTGATGAGGGGGTAAGAAGAAATCAAGGTCGAGTTGGTGCTAAAAATGGTCCCGAAGCTATTCGAAAACAACTCAGTCGTCTTGCCTTTAATCATCCCCCAAAAAGAATAATTGATATAGGAAATATTAGGGATGTTGATGAGGATATGGAAAAATGTCAAGCTGCACTTGCATTAGTTACAGAACAGTTGCTCACTCAAAATATATTTCCAATCGTATTGGGTGGTGGACATGATGTTGCCTATGGGCATTTTACAGGTATTGAACGAGCTGTCCAAAAAAGAGGAATTAATTCCATAGGAATCATCAACTTCGATGCTCATTTCGATTTGCGCCCATTAAAAGAACTTCCCAATTCTGGCACTCCATTTTACCAAATTCTCAACAAATATGAAAACAGAACAGAATACTTTGCCCTAGGCATTCAATCTGTTTCAAACAGCCCTGAATTATTTAAGATTGCCAAAGATAAAGGGGTTAAATATCTATTGAATGATATTTGTGAATTAACCTCCATCGAGGAAGTAAAAAATCAATTAGATTCATTTGTTCAACAGCACGATTACCTTTATGTAACTATTGATTTGGATGGGTTTTCTTCAGCTTATGCACCTGGTGTTAGTGCTCCTTCTCCTGTTGGATTTTCTCCTTCTTTTGTTTTCAAGGTTTTAAAGTATCTTTTCAAAACCCAAAAAGTTGTTGCACTAGATTTAGCAGAATTGAACCCCAAATATGACCAAGATGCTGCCACCGCTCGATTAGCTGCTCACCTTTTAGATGTCGTGGTAGATATAAAAGAATTTAATCAATAAGTTATCTAATGCAGTAGAATTCGGGCTATATTAGAGGAGTTATTTAAAAATAAAATATGATTAATAAAAAACAACTTTTATCCGAACGCCCTAAAGGAATGCCAAACGAATCAACTTGGAGTTTTGTAGAAGAAACAGTAGCTCCACTCAAGGAAGGCGAAATTCTCGTAGAGCAAAGTCATGTTTCTCTTGATCCAGCGATGCGAGGCTGGATGAACGACAGCCGATCGTATATACCTCCTGTAGGAATAGGAGAAGTTATGAGAGCTGGGAGTGTTGGAAAAGTTATAGAAACAAAAGGAGATACTAAATTCAAAGTCGGAGATTATGTAAGTGGCTGGGGTGGAGTGCAACAGTATTATGTAGGAGATGGAAATGGTTTTGTAAAAGTCGATCCCAATTGGGCTGATATTACTAAATATTTAGGTGTTTTGGGAATGCCTGGAATGACAGCATATTTTGGAATCCTAGAAGTTGGTGAGATCAAAACAGGAGATGTTGTTTTAGTTTCAGGGGGAGCTGGAGCAGTTGGTTCTGTTGTAGGTCAAATTGCAAAAATAAAAGGCTGTCGTGTAATTGGTATTGCTGGTGGTCCTGAAAAATGTGCTCATATGACCGAAGAACTTGGTTTTGATGGTGCCATAGACTATAAAAATGAAAACGTAATCTCAGGGATCAAACAACATTGCCCAGAGGGGATTGATGTTTATTTTGATAATGTTGGTGGAGACATACTCGATGCAGCTTTAATCTTTATTCGAAAGAATGCTCGTATTGTAATATGTGGAGCCATTTCACAATACAATAATAAAACAGCTGTTCAAGGACCAAAAAACTATATGTCTCTTTTGGTTAATCGTGGTTCTATGAAAGGAATGGTGGTGTTGGATTATGTTCCAAAATATAGTGATGCAATGAAACAAATGTCTCAGTGGATGGCTGAAGGAAAGCTCAAAGCAAAAGAAGACGTTTACGAGGGTATTGAAAACTTTAGAGATACATTTTACCGTTTATTTAATGGGGATAAAATGGGTAAATTAGTGCTAAAAATAAAGCCATAAGTCTCTATGAAACGCCGAGTATCTGTTCAGTATGATATGGAAACCGAGATCATTGGATTCTATGATAAAGATACTGGTGAGCTTGATTTTGAATGGGATGATGCCCAAACCTACGAAGCCATGAAAAGAGCTACTGATGCACAACATTTGATTATTCATGAATTATTTCGATGTAAATATTCTCGCAATGCAAAAACCCGTGGGATTTATCGACGTTACCAAACTTTTATAAAGCGTGCTTCAGGCCTTTCCTAATGGCGATTATTTCTGTTTCTAGAACCTCCTGAACGGTTTATTTTTTTCGAACGATTGGAGCTTCCCGAATGTTTAAGGTTCCTTTGTTGATTTCTACCCTCTTTTTGTTTTTTAGGTTCGGGTTTAATGTTCGGGTCAGGTTCAAACCCTTCTTTTACTTCTGAAGGAATACGAAGACTCACAAGTTTTTCAATATCTTTTAAGTAATCCTTTTCATCAATGCATACAAGAGAAATTGCTTCTCCCTTCGCTCCTGCTCTTCCTGTTCTTCCAATACGGTGAACGTAATCTTCTGGGATATTAGGTAATTCAAAATTGATGACATGGGGCAATAATGGAATGTCAAGGCCACGAGCCGCAATATCAGTTGCAACTAATATTTCAATTGATCCGTCTTTAAATCCAGCAAGAGCCTTGGTGCGGGCTCCTTGACTTTTGTTTCCATGAATTGCTGCTGCTGCAATACTTGCTTTCAACATTTTTTTGACCAAGTTGTTTGCTCCATGTTTGGTTCGAGTAAAAACCAATACTTGTGTCCACTTTCCTTCCTTAATCAATTTTATGATTAATTCTGCTTTTCTACCTTTATCTACTTTATATACTCTTTGAACGATTGCCTCTACAGTAGTGTTTTCAGGGGTTGCTTCAACTAATACAGGTTGGTGTAAAATTCCTTGAGCAAGGGCTTTAATTTCTTTTGAAAAAGTTGCCGAAAATAAAAGATTTTGTCTTCTTTTGGGTAACAAATTCATGATTTTATTGATGTCGCGCTGAAAACCCATATCTAGCATCCGATCGGCTTCATCGAGAACCAAAATTTCTATTTGTTTCAAGGACAATGCTTTTTGGCTATGGAGATCTAACAAACGCCCTGGGGTTGCTATCAATATATCTACTCCCTTACGAAGTGTTGCAACTTGTGGTTTTTGATTGACTCCTCCAAAAATAACAGTCGAACGAATATCAATATAGGTGCTATATTCTTTTACGTTATCATAGATTTGAGCTGCTAACTCACGAGTAGGTGTTAGTACCAGTGCGCGAACCTTACGGTTTCTATCTGATTTGTTTTGGGATAATAAATGTAGTAATGGAAGCGTAAATCCTGCTGTTTTTCCCGTTCCAGTTTGTGCAGAAGCTAAAACATCTTTTTTTTTTAAAATTACTGGGATTGCTTTTTCTTGTATTGGGGAAGGTTCCGTATATCCTTTTTCCTGTATTGCTTTTAAAAGCGATGGCTCTAGGCCGAGATCTTCAAATTTCATAGAGTGAGCTTTTTTTTTCGCCCATATGTTTGCGAAGATACAATAACTTTATGGCCCTGCATCAAGCGATCTTTATTAAATATTTGCGATCAAATTAACTCGATCCGGTCATCTAATAATCGTATTAACTTACGTTTGTACAAAAACCCTAAGACTCTTTTAAATGCTTTTTTACTCATATTGAGTTGGCCTTTGATGGCTAAGGGTGTACTTTTATCGGTAAGCATCAGATGACCTTGATTCTTTAGAGCATCCATGACAACATCACAATCCAAATCAATTACATTTAAAAAACCCTGTGGCCGAAGAGATACATCAATTTTTCCATCCTCACGAATGTTTTTGATGTAGCCTTTTATTTCCCTAAATCTTTCCAATGGCTGGAAGACTTCGTTGCGAAATAAAAGACCTTCAAATTCATCATCAATCAATACTACATATCCGAGATCGGTTGCGCGTTGAACACAGAGTACTACCTGATCTCCTATTTTATAATCCATAATATTGGGCTAAATTAGATATAGCGCAAGGTAAGTTTTTTTGAAAGGTTAAATATCTTACTACCGGATTAGTTTTTTTGAAAAAGTCTTTGAATTACTTCAAAAGCAGCTTCTGCCATTCGATTCCCTTTATTGTCTAAAAGAGGGTTTACTTCGGTTACTTCGAGACTAATCACCTTTTTTGATTCCATAACTTTTTGAATTATCTCTACGACTTCGTCAACATCAAAACCCTTAGATACTGGGGTTCCTGTTCCTTTTGAAATCAAATCGCAATCCATACTGTCAACATCAAAGGAAATATAAATCATATCGACATCCCTCAGACGGTTTAAAGTTTCATTTACACAGAGTTCCAGCCCTCGATATCGAATTTCATGCACAGAATAATTTTTAATATTATTCTCCTTGATGACCTTATCTTCAGGTTCTTCTGTATTTCGAACTCCAAAATACAAAAGATGTTTTGGAATTACTTTGGGGGTGTCTCCACCTACTTTTTTGAGATTTTCCCATAGGGTAAGGGTCTCTTGATTCATTTCATTTATGGCTAGGTTTTGATTATCAAAACCTAGGGCTGCTGCTAATGGCATTCCATGCACATTCCCAGAGGGAGTACTTAGAGGAGAATGAAGATCGGCATGTGCATCAATCCATAAAACTCCTATTGTTTTATCAGGATAAGCTTTTTGAATCCCAGCTATAGATCCAAAAGCTGAGGAATGATCTCCCGAAAGGATTAGGGGAAATTGATCTTGCTCTAAAATTTTACTTACAGAATTACATACCCGTTGACATTGTTCCAAAACAAAGCCAAGTCGATGTTTCATTTCAAAGAATTTTTTATTATAAATCGTTTCATTGTGAGATGGGATATCTACAAAAGGGTGTTCGTTAAAAAAACCGTTATTTTGATTGATTGCTGCTATTTCAATTGCATCAATTCCTAAATCTGAGCCTCTAGTCCCTGCTCCAATATCGGAACGATTTTTTATAATGGTAATGGGTTTCATATTTACGCTCAAATTTGTTTTCTTCTTTTGATTTCTTTTTGAATGAGTTCCATTTCTCTTGATGTTTGATTTGCAATTGAACTATTTTCTTCAGCTCTTCGAATTAGGTAGGGGACAACTCTTTTAATTGGACCATAAGGTAGATATTTTACAACATTGTATCCTTGATCAGCTAAATTATATGATATGTTATCACTCATTCCATAAAGATGAGCAAAGCATATTCTTGGGTGGTTTTTAGCAATCTCTTGTGTATCCATTTGATGCAAAGCCTTAAGGGTACTTTCTTCATTATGACTTCCTACAAAGACAGCAACATTGCTTAAGTTTTTCAACAACAAGTTCAGCGCTTTGTCAAAATTTATATCTGTTGCTTCTTTTGAAGGACAAACAGGTTTGGGTAATTTATTGATTTGGGCATAGGCGATTTCTTTTTCAATATAAGCTCCTCTGACGAGTTTAATTCCTACTTGATATCCTGTTTTTTCAGCTTTTATTAATAGTGATTTCAAATAAGGTAGCCGATTTGAAAGATACATTTGAATGGTTGCATAAACGATGATGTTTTCTTTATTATAAGTTTCCATCAAATCTTCGACCAAGTTATCTAAAGCAGGTTGAATCCAACTTTCTTCAGCATCTACAAGAATTTTTACATTTCGTTGGACTGCTTTGACACAACAGATTTGAAATCTTTTTTTTACCCTTTCCCAGGCTTCAATTTCACTTGATGAAAGCTTGATGCTTTCGCTCACTTTTTTGAAAAGTGAAATTGCGCCAAAACCTGTTGGTTTTAGAACTACAAAAGGACTTCCCAAATTGGAGTCTGAAATCGCTAATATTTTTAAAGTTTGATCAAGACTTTTTTCAAAACCAATTTCTGATTTTACCCCCTCTATCGAATAATTTAAGCAGGAATCTACATTGATTTTCTTTAATTTTTTGACTACTAATTGAGATTCTTCCAAGCTAGTTCCTACACAAAAATGACTGAACATGGTTGATCGAATTAGGCCCTCTATCGGGGCTCCTAGTTTAAGTAAGATCTGAACAGATAGTGTTCCGATTTTATTCAACAAAGGAGATGCAATTAATCTAAAAAGCCAATAACTCTTCCTGAGTTCTAAATCAGTTTTTGATGCAAAAGCGACTCGAGTATTTTCAAAAATACTATTCATCCATGTAGGGGTAACGGTAATTTATTGGTGGATTAAGAGTTTCTTTTACCAATTGAGGGGATACCCAGCGTAAAAGGTTTTGTTTTGATCCAGCTTTATCATTTGTCCCAGATCCACGGGCACCTCCAAAAGGTTGTTGTCCTACCACAGCTCCACTTGGTTTATCGTTGATATAGAAATTTCCTGCGCTATTTTCTAAAGCAATACGTGCTTCTTCTATTACTATACGATCCTTAACCATTATAGCTCCTGTAAGAGCATATTCAGAAGTTGAATCAACCAATTTCAGAGTATCTTCCCATTGGTTATCTTCATATACATATACTGTTACCAAAGGGCCAAATAGTTCGCGTTCCATAGAATCATACCTAGGGTTTGTAGTCACTAAAACTGTAGGATCAATAAAATATCCTTTTGAATCGTCATAAGTTCCTCCAACTAAAATCTCTACATCTGAATCTTTTTTTGCTTGTTCAATCGCCGCACTAAGACGGTCAAAAGATCCTTTGTGAATTACTGAAGTCATAAAATTTTTCAATTCTCTTGGAGACCCGAGTGTGATAGTTTTTATATCCCTAACCATCTGATCTAAAATAACTTTTGATTTTGACTTAGGAAGGTAAACTCTTGAAGCTGCAGAGCATTTCTGCCCTTGGAATTCAAAGGCTCCGCGAACTATTGCTGTAACAACTTCGGTAACCTCAGCTGAATTATGGACTACGATATAATCTTTCCCTCCAGTCTCCCCAACAATTCTTGGATAGGTTTTGTAGTTGTGAATGTTACTCCCTATTTTTTGCCAAATATTTTTAAATACTTGTGTTGATCCCGTAAAATGGATTCCAGCAAAATCAGGGCTTTTAAGAATGGTGTTGGTTACCATTTCTGGATCACCATTTATCATATTAATTACTCCTTTTGGTAATCCTGCCTCTTCGAAAACATCCATAATAACTTTTGCAGAAAACATTTGATGGTCACTTGGTTTCCAAACAATAGTATTCCCCATAAGTGCTGGAGCAGCTGAAAGATTTCCTGCAATTGCTGTAAAGTTAAAGGGACTTACTGCGTAGATAAATCCTTCCAATGGACGGTAGTGAACATGATTCCATACTCCTCCAGAAGAGGTAGGTTGGTCTTGATATATCTCCTCAGCAAAACGCACATTGAATCTGAGGAAATCAATAAACTCACAAGCCGCGTCAATTTCTGCTTGGTGCACAGTTTTGGATTGGGCAATCATTGTAGATGCGTTGATAATATAACGATAGGGACCTGCAATCAGTTCGGCTGCTTTTAAGAAAATCGCAGCTCTTGCTGCAAAAGGCATTTTTGCCCATGGCTTTCTGGCTTGTAATGCTGCAGCAATTGCTTGTTCTACATGTGATTCCGAAGCCAAGCTATAGGTTCCCAAAAGCTGCTTGTGGTCGTGAGGAGGATGCATGGTATTGGTTTGGGAAGAATCTACTTCTTCTCCTCCTATTTTCATTGGGATATGAATTTCTTTAGAAAAAAGGTCATCGTAAGTTGCGGTTATTAGGGCACGTTCTGGAGTTTTTGGCGCGTATGACTTTACGGGCTCGTTGATTGGAGTAGGTGATTTTAAAAAACTATTTGACATGATTTTTTGTTTAGTAATTTAGAATACAATTCAAATCAAATGTACACATAAAATTGAGCAAAAATGTTTGTTGAAACTAATTTTTAAACGGGAAAAAAATCGGGGTGTTATTTTTGTATTTTTGATAGGCTTCAGAAGCTCCCCACTTTTTGTCAGCACTAGCCTCAAGGAGGTTTACTCCACTTACTCGGGTAAGTAAAATATAAGTGAAAAAAGGGGATATGAGAGCCAAGTATTGAAAGCCTTCAAAGGTGGGGAAAGATATTATTGAAATCCCTATCCACAAGAATAATTCTCCTACATAATTTGGATGTCTTGATATAGACCAAAGTCCTGTCGAAATAAATTTACCGTGATTTTTGGAGTCTCTATTAAATGCTGATTTTTGTCGATCAGCTGTTACTTCAATAAAAAAACCAAAAAACCAAAGCAATGTCCCTAAAATTAAATAAATATCCATGGGTTTTGATTCTGAAGCAAAAGTGGTTATCGCGGGAAGCGTACACATAAACACCCAAAACCCTTGAAGAGTCCAAGCTAACATAAAACGTGTAAAACTGGTTTTAATTTGATCAAACCTACGGTCTTTTCCAGCTTTTTTGATCCTCAGAAACAAAAAAGAACTCAAACGTAGAGCCCAAATCAATATTAGGCTTGCTAAAATTATTGACCGTAAATTTAAAACTTCAGTCAAATGTTGCTGATAAAGTGCAAATAGAACGACAGAAATATAGGTAATCCCTCCTGTTAAATCATAAAAGTGTTCTGTTTTTAAAAAAAATGAAATCAGAAAAACCACAAACTGAATTGCAAAAATTATGACCAAAATTTGAAGGCCTAAACTTACAAGAAGTGTTGATTGTTGATCTAAAGTAGTCGCTTTATTCAGAAGAAGACTTAAAAACAATACCGTTATAATTGCAATTAATCGTTTTATAATTTCATTCATATTCTTTTCTTTAAATGTATGTTTTAATCTTCAAATAGTTTAAGAATATAATGATATATCTTTCAAGAAATTAATTGTATTAAACAATTGATTCTTATCTTCCCTCTTTAATCTTAAATTAATTGTGCCTAATCAAATGTATCTGTGAAAAAAATTAAATTTGCTCTAGTTAAACTCCCAATACTTTCCATTAGCTTGTTTTTTTTGAGTTGCATTGCAGCAGCTTATCTTCACCCGGGTTCAGAAAAAGAAGAAATAGGATTTAAATCCGATCACTACTCGTTTACTCATAACTTTTTGAGTGAATTAGGAGAATTAAAAACCAATACAAATCAATCCAATCCTGCAATAATCCAAAAAAAAAACACCGCTTCAATGCTTTTATTTAATGGAGGATTGATCCTTATTGGAGTTACTTTGATGTTTTTTTACATTCAATTCAAGGAAGTGTTTAGAGTTTTAAATGACTCTAAAAAAGCTCAATTTTATGCTCAAATGAGCAAACCGATAGGGTTGTTGGCTGGGGGTTTTTATGCTGGAATTGGTTTAGTCCCTCATGATCTTAATTTTAGTTTACATGTATTTTTTGCCAACGGTGCTTTTTTAATTCTGTTTTTGCTCTGCATCCTTCACAGCATGACGGTGTACCACTCCAATTTGTTAAATAACCAATATGTTATGGGTTATTTATCCTTTTGTGTTCTCCTTTTTGTTTATTTAGGGATTCTGTTTTTTGGACCTGAAATTGGCCCCAAAAAGATTTTTACGGAAGCAGAATGGATGCTTCAAGTAATAGCTCAAAAGTCCATAGTATTGACTTTTATGATTTCGATTCTCCATCAAGTTTATGGTTTTGATAAACTTGTTCACAAAAACAATTTTTAGTCAACGGGGGCTTACTCTTTATAAAAGGTTTTTAAAATTCCACGTTGAGGAGTTGGCCTGTAAGTTGAATAAGTTGTAGTTCTGCTAATTTAGCATCATACTTTGCTTTATTCTTGTTGGTTTGGGCGTTCATAAGATTGATCTGGGCTTGTCTGAATGAAATAGAAGATATACTCCCTAAACTGAATTGTTCTTTTGATCGATCAAAATTATTTTGGTTGGTTTCTACATTTTTCTCTTGAATACTAAAAACAACTTGTCTGTTTTGATAAATTTCAAGTGCATTCATCAAATCTCTTTCAATCTGTAATTCTAATTGCTGTTTTAAGATTTCTTGATTGTTGAGAGCGATTTTAGCGTTTTTGATTCGTACAGAAGATGTTCCACCATCAAAAATATTCCAAGTTAAATTTACAGATAATCCTAGGTCAAGGTTGCTGTTGTTTATACTCGGAAAAAAAGCGCTTGGTGCACTTTGGGCATAATTCCATCCGTAAGATCCCCTCAGGCCTATTTTAGGTAAATATCCCGATTTGGCTACTTTAATATCGTATTCATTAATCAATAAGTTTTTGTCTTGTTGAAGAAGTGAAACGTTTGTGCTTTTTGAAATTTCCATATAATTGAGTAAATCTTCTTTTGGAATAAAAATAACATCAGTATCTACCTCAAAAAAAGTATTTAATTCTTGGCCTAAAAGAAAATTTAAGTCTCGTTTAGAGTTTTTAAGCTGTTGTTCGGCATTGATGATGTTTATACTATCATTGGTTGCATCAACCTGAGAATTGAGTACTTCTAACATGGATCCTTGGCCAAACTCAAAAGCATATTGTGCACGTTTAATTCTGGATTTGGAAACTATAAAAGCTTGCCTTAAAACCTCTTTGTTTTCGGTAAGCGTTGCAATATTATAGTATACACTGAACAATTGTAAAATTGTATTTTCTATGGTTTCACGTGCCTGAAGTTCGGTTAGATTATATTGTTCCTTTAGCTTTTTGTAATTAAATACTCGGCCAAGACCGTCAAATAAGTTGTAATTTAAATTAATAGATGCGCCATAATTTCTACTTTCTGCCCCTATTAATTCGTTGTTTGGTGCAGGTACTTTTAAGCCTGTAGTAGGGTCATCTATGAATTGCCCGGGAAATTCTGTTGTTCTATCTCCATTGTTATAATTTGCGTTACTTGTTCCTGAAAGGATTGGAAGGTAACCTGAATTCAACAAACTTTTATTATTTGAAGCAATATTAATCGTATTCTTGGCTAATAAAATGCCATGATTTTTTTCTAAAACCAGTGAAATTGCATCTTCCTTGGTTAATCGTGTTTCTTGAGCAAAAGCTCCATAGAAAACTCCTGTTAAAAATAGAAAGTATAAAATTATATTTTTCATTTACAAAGAGGGTGTCTTTTTAAACATAAGATCATTTATGTAAGTTTTGTTCTTCTGAATTTGACATATATTTATTTTCAGCTTGTTCAATAACTGCTCGTTCAACTTTTTCTTTTGCAATTATTTGACCCGTCGAAATCCATTTTAAACCTACTTTAAGTTGATTGCTAAAAGACAAAAACATGGGCAATACCAAAAGGGTTAGCAAGGTTGCAAAACCTATTCCATAAGCAACAGAGATCGCCATCGGTTTTAGAAACTGAGCTTGTAAACTCTTTTCAAAAATAAGAGGTGTTAATCCTGCAATGGTAGTAATTGAAGTTAAAAAAATTGCTCTGAAACGAGATTTCCCTGCCTCATATAAGGCATCATCAAATATCATCCCGTCTTTCAAGTTACCGTTGAACCTTCCAATAAAAACAAGTCCATCATTTACCATGATTCCTATTAGAGCAATTATTCCCAATAAAGACAAAACATTAACCGAGAAACCATGAATCCAATGTCCCCAGAAAACTGCAGTTAAACTCAAGGGAACAAGGAGAATTAAAAGAACGGGTTGACTGTAACTTCTAAAAGCAAAAGCGATGGTAATATAAATCAAAGCTAGAATAGACAATCCTGCTAGGCGCAATGAATCGAGGAGTTTTTGTACCTCGCGATTTTGTCCTTCAAATGAAGGGCTAACGGAAGGGTATTTAGATAATATTTTGGGTAAAACAACCGTTTTCAAATCGTTCATAACATCAGTTGAACTGGTTGTCTTTTGATCTTTAATATCTGCAGAAATTTGAATTTCTCTCCTTCCGTCTAAATGATTAACCGCTACTTCACCTCTAGCAATACTATAATTTGCGATTTCTGTTAAGGGTACTCGATTTCCTGTTGGGGTTAATATTCGCATTTGATCCAAATCATTTATAGAAGATCGATTTTGACGATCGTATCGAACCCAGATCCTAATCTCATCTTGATTTCTTTGAAATCGCTGTGCCTCGACTCCAAAAAATCCTGCCCTTACCTGACTCATTACAGAACGATAGTCTAGACCTAAGAGGTATGCATTATCTTTCAATTCCAACTGAATTTCTTTTATTCCTAATGGATCATTGTCTGTTATGTCTTTTAGGGCAGAGTTGTTTTCTAAGATTGTTCTGAGTTCTTTTTTTGCAGCTTTTAATTCTTGTATGTTAGTCCCCAACAAGGAAACCGATACTGGTGAGCCTCCAAAATTTCCTCCTGATCCAAAAACAAGGCTTTCAACTCCAATTATATTTCCAACACTCTCTTGAATTCGATTAGCTACAATAGTTGAACTCAAATTTGTAGGGCGATTTTCTCCCGGAAGCAGGTTGATTATTAAACTTCCCTTTGAGGAACCTGGACCAATATTTTTAACTATGTTTTGAAAGAGTATCTTGTCCGTTCCAGAAAGGAATTTACTGGTTAATTCTTGATTTACTTGTTTTGCTTTTTGTTCGATTGTGTTGATGATTGAATCGGTTATAAGCTCGTTGGTCCCGTTGGGCATTTGTAAATTTATGGATACTCTATCGCTGGCAATTTGTGGAAAAAAAGATGTTCTGATAATTCCTCCACCTACAGACCCAAAAGATAAAATGAGGCAGCCCAAGAAAATAGAAAACACCAATATTCTGTTTTTTAAAGAAAAACTTAAAATGGGCGAATATATTTGGTCTCGCATCCATTTCATTAGGTTATCCCCAAAAGTGTTAATGTATCTTAATTTAAAAAATATTCTAGCTAGTAGTTTTTTAGGATTTTGATCTTGAGGTTTTAGGGCTTTAGAGTGGGCTAAATGAACAGGCAAAATAATCAGTGCTTCAACTAGAGAAAAAAGCAAGGTAATGATTACTACAACCGATACTTCACCAAAAAAATCACCTATTGTACTGTCTAAAAACAGGAAAAGCGAAAATGCTAAAATGGTGGTTACAATGGCAGACAAGATTGGTGGTATTACCTCAAGAGTTCCATCAATTGATGCTTGTTCAGGAGATTTCCCTTTTTCGTAATGCTGATAAATATTTTCAGCAATTACAATCCCATCGTCTACAAGAATACCAATTACGATAATCATACCAAAAAGAGAAAGGACATTTATAGTTACATCAAAATATCCCGCAAAAATAAACATCCCTAAAAAAGAAATGGGTAATCCAAAAGCAACCCAAAATGCCAAACGAGTGTTTAAGAATAAGGATAAAAAAATTAATACCAAAAACACTCCTATTAGTGCATTTTCTGACAGTAATTGTGTTCTTTGAGTTAGTGTAATCGATTGATCATTTAAAACATTCAGTTTTACATTTTCTTGTTTTTGATTGAAGTCTTGGATATAGGCTTTAATTTTCTCTGCAGACGATATAAGATCTTCAGAATTGGTGCTATTTATGGTAAAGTTTACGGAAATATTTTCGTTAAAAAAAGATCGATTGGGTGTTTCTGAAAAGCGATCTCTAATAATGGAGACATCTTTAAGTCTAATCGTAGTTCCTTGATTATCAACTCTTATAATTAAGTTTGCCAATTCATTTGCATAATATTTTTTGTTATTGGCACGAATTAAAAAGTCTTCTGATCTAGTTTTTATTGTTCCTCCAGTTATCAAAAGATTTGAATTTGCAACAGCTTGTGTTATTTGAGTGAATGTTAGGTTATACGCCAATAAATTTTCCTCAATCACTGCGATTTCTATTTCTTCTTCTGGATAACCCGAGATATTTATTTGTGATATTCCGTCTATTGCTCGAATATCATTTTCAACTTGTCTCCCTATTTGTTTAAGTATAGCTAGAGGGATTCCTTCCCCACTAACAGCAAAACTAATAGTAGGTCTAATTTGTTCTTGCTTTGAAACAACCAGAGGTTCCATTCCAATTGGATATGATGGAACTCGGTCAACCGCATTTTTAACTTGAAGAAGCATAAAATCAACATCACGCCCTTTTTCGATTTCTACATTGATTACTCCGCTGTTTTCTTGAGAAGTAGAAGTTACCCGTTCAACACCTTCTAGCCCCTTTAGATTATCTTCTATTTTAAGAATAACTCCCTCCTCTATTTCTTTTGGAGATGAACCAGGATAAATTACATTGACTTTTATAATCTTAGAGTCTGTCAAAGGAAAAAAGGAAGACTTGAGTAAAGATGCGCCTACAATCCCAAAAATAATTACTGCAATAATAATTACATTTACTGCAACATGATATTTAATAAAGTATTGGATTAATTTTCTCATTCTTTATAATTCTGACCCTATAATTTATTCAAAAATTTGAACTAACATTCCTGAATATCCGCCAATAACTGGTTTAGCCAAAAGAGTTGTTCCATTCGGTATACCTATTAACACAACTTTTTTATCTGAAAAAAAGACAGGCTCAACTGCAATAAGTTTTAACATTGATTCTTGTATTGTATAAAGTTGATTACCCTCTAGCAATAAGCTGCGGTCAATTTCAAAAGCGTTTGGTTGATCCCTTGCCTTGATTTGGGCTTCAAGGAACTGACCTTCTTTCAAATTTGAATCCTGAACTGCAATGAATACTTTAATTGTTTGGGAGTTTTGGTCTACTTTTCCATTTATACGTTCTATTTTCCCTGAAAAAGATTTCGATTTATCTAAGTTTTTCAAAACTACTTCTTGACCAATGCTCAATAAATCAGCATAAATTTTACTGACTGAAACCTCAAGTTCATATTCGCTAGGATCAATAAACTCACCCAATTTTTGACCTACTCGAACCAATGTACCCTCGGTAACTTGAACATCTGTGAGGATTCCTTTATACGGAGTTTTGATTTGATATTTTGATAATCGTTCTTCTAAGTTTTTTATCGAATAGTAGGATGAGGTTATTCCTCTGCCTGAAATAAAATATGCTTCTTTTTCTGACATCTTTGGCAAATTTGCTATTGGTTTTTCAATTTCAAATTTTCTTAAATAATCCTTCCACTTGGGATAAAGTTGAGGATAATCTAATCTTAGATCAGGCATTATTGCAATTAATAGATTATAAAGATTACTTTTAGCAGCAATAACTGATGATCTAAATTCACGATCATTAATTGTTATAATTGTTTCTCCTTTTTTATATTCTTGACCCGTTTTAAAGAGTTTTGATTTCCCTTTGAAAACACCTTGGACTTCGGAAAATAATACAAGTCTTCTTTTTGCAGTCAATACTCCGTTAGCAGGAATTATAATGGGTATGCTCGTATTGGTAACTTCCATTCCAAAAACTGTTTTAACTATTTTTTCAGAAATCGGTTTATTTGTTCTTTTACTGTCAACTATTGATTTTGATCCCAAGAAAGAAGCAATAAGAATTAGAATCCCTAAAAGGGATAAAACTATTTTTCGCATTAAATACAATTTAGAAATACAGTTTTAATCACTATATTTTACTAGATAAATTTAATAGAATCTATTGATAAATAACACTATTCTTAGTTAATATTTAAATGATTATTTAAATAAAAATCCTTTTTAAATTATTATTACCTTTAAAGACAAGCAAAAGTCAATTGAATCGCAAGACTATTATATTTATATTTTATGAATAAGAAAAGTTTTAGCTCACATAAAAAAATAGTCTTTCTATTTTTATTTATTTCTAATATTACTTTTGCTCAATTTTCAAGTATTACTGCATCAAGTATTGATAACGCCAACTTGAAAATTGACTTGACTTTTGATCAAGAAATTTATTCTAACTCTACCTGTAGCACGCTTACCTGTATAGAGGTAACAGACTTTATATTAAGTCTAAGTGGTGGTGATGCTACTTTGGCCTCTAACCTCCCCCTTACCATTACAAAACTTGGTAATTATAACTTTACCGATCAATGGAACAACCCCCCTGTAGAGCCTAACAATTCTGGAGGAAATGAAGATTGGGCTCAACATGTCTCTACTGGACTTTTAAATGATTTAAACGAAAACACTAATAATTTAAATGGAGTACTAGAAATTATTGAACCAAATCAACGAGCAATTCCTGGTTACACATATATAACCTCGTATCCTATAGGTTTATCTTGTGCACATTCATATTATCGATCAACTACCGCTGACAGTTGGTCTGCCGAAAAGTTAAAAGCACAAAATGCTGGAGGGGATCTTTTAGTTTACAATTCTCCTGAAGAATTCAACTACATGGTCCCTGGATTTAATGACAATACAACTGGAGTGGGTAATACTTGGATAGGTCTTTCTCAAAACCGAACGGCTCCAGATTATCTGGAAAGAGGTTCACCAGCACTCCAAGTTTTTCCTTACACTAACGGGGGTTGGTACTGGGATGATGGCACCGCAATGGATAACAGTGCTACTCCCTTAAAATATCAAATTACAATTGCATTGAATGGTGTTCCGAATGGTGATGAATTGGTAAGTATTAATCCAATAACATCACCTGTTTCAATATTTAATTGTGCTGGGGTTTCTGCAAATAGTCAAATCAATGGAGCTAATCAGGTGTATTTAAACGACAAACTTGCTCCTTTTATTACTAGTACAACGATTTCAGATGACAATACTTCTATTCGTGTAGTTTTCAACGAAAACATTTTTACCAACGCTTCATCCAATCCAATTTTAACAACAGATTTTACCCTTACTCTTGTTCAAAACGGGAGTGCTGCAAATCTAACGTCAATAAACCCTTCGGTTGTAGCTAATTATGGAAATGTATTTGATTTATTGCTTCCAATGAATGGATTACCCATTACAGGAAAAGAAGTTTTAACCGTTATTCCAAGTTCATCGACAAGTATTTTTGATGCTGCAAGCAATACAGCTTCTTCGGTTCAGTCCAATAATTCAGTAACTTTTAATCCCCCAAAAACTGGTCCTGTATATTTAAGTAATATATATAAAACTTCTATTGTTTCAGGAACTATAGATGTTAATTCAGAATCTTTTTTATGCAACGAAGTCTTAATAAATGATTACAATCAAATTTACCACGACGGAACCGTTTTGGAGCCTGAAGTTGGAAATAAAGTGATTTACAATATAAATTATTCTTACCCCTCCATTCTTGTGGACGGATTTGATTTTTCTTATTTTCATCTCAGAGATTATGATAAAATTCTCGAAATCAGAAAATCTGATGGTCTAATTGTAGCAAAGTATTCCTGCAATTAAACTTGCTTTTTTTCGAAAGAAAAATTCTCCAAACCTTTCAGAAATTCTGTTTTCGATCAATTACTAGATCCTCCATTAAATATATAAAGCCATCCTTCTATGGGTTCTTGGGGTATTCCTCCTCTGTTTATGCGATAATAATATGGGCCTGTTGGTAATGGATTTCCTGTTCTTATATTGGTCCCTTTCCAATCGTTCTTAT